>Ga0209596_1001698_pt1 | contig 18676 bp, 22 predicted proteins | sample M_130807_MF_Meta_FD_187314 | JGI IMG/M metagenome (GOLD analysis project Ga0209596, IMG submission 187314) | Freshwater microbial communities from Lake Montjoie, Canada to study carbon cycling - M_130807_MF_MetaG (SPAdes) (version 2) | ecosystem: Environmental > Aquatic > Freshwater > Lake...
ATTCACTACGGTCAAAATACTATAAGTTGTCCAAGTGTATTAATGTTTAAAAATAAAGATATTATAGAATTCGATGAGAATATAACATGGATGATGGATGTTGATTATTATAAAAGACTCTATGATAAATTTGGTCTACCTAGTATATGTAATTATATTACGGTGGTAAACAGAGAACATTCCAATCAAACAAGTAGTGGAGTAAATTCTAATATTAAAAATACAGAATTAGAATATATAAAAAATAAGTATAAATAATATGAATAAAAGAGGAAAAATTTATGACTGTATATTATTCATGAATGAATTTGAGATTTTAGATCTCCGATTTAATATTCTTAATCCTGTTGTAGATTATTTTGTAATTGTAGAAGCTAATCGAAATATGAAAGGAGATAAAAGAGAACTTCTATTTGAAAAGAATAAACATCGTTATGAAAAATTCGCTCACAAAATTATATATCAAACAATTAATCCTCCTAGTCAATTTATTGATTTACCTATAGTAGATAATCCTAAAACATTTAAAGAAAAGTGCATTAATGAGACATTTAAAAAAATGTTAACCACTAAATTATTTGACAGATATACGCAACCTAATTATGGAATTTTGTATTACACCAGAGAGGCGATGAAAATATGTTTAGAACACTGTGATGATTTTGACATTATTATCACATCGGATTGCGATGAAATTCCAAATCCAGAAATTTTAAAAAGATTAGATGAGTTTTATTGTGATGATGAATTCTATTCATTTACACAAACATGTTATCATTATTATTTAAATGTTTTAAGAGAATCTCATATAAATAATATAGCACATGGATATGAAGGTGCTGAACCATATACAGGAATCAAATCCTCTAGATGGAAAGGTTCTAAAATGAGTTCATTTAAAATATTAAAAGATTATTCATTAAATGAAATAAGAATGCAACCAAGTAATGATATTGAAAATGGAGGATGGCATTTTAGTTTTATAGGAGGTAAAGAAGCAATAAAACAAAAATTAATGGCGGGGTGTATTGATAAAAATTATAATGAAATACCTAAAATGGTTGAAAACATTGAAAATACTTTAAATAATTTATCAGGAATGACATATAATGAAGATAAATTAAGCAAAGTTGAAATTGACGATTCATATCCTCTACATATCTTAGAAAATTTAGAAAAATATAAACATTTAATTTTATGATATCCACAGAAATTTTATATGGTCAAGGATTGGGGAATCAATTGGCATGTTACGTAACTACAAGAACTTTAGCTGCGGATAAAAACGTAGAGTTTGGAATTCATGATCCAAATTGTTGTCTTGGAGACAAGAGATATAATAATCAAGGATTGTATTTTATGGATTTGGATTTAGGAAAACCTGTCATAGAAGATAAAATAGAAAATTTTTACATTGAGAAAGAACATAGATATTTCACAAACAATATTTGTTATCATGATACCTTTCACGGATGTGATGTTAGTATAGTCGATGAAAATTTATTAAATATACCAGATAATTCACATATTTTGGGGTATATGCAAGGCTCAGAATATTTTTATCATAGAATAAATGAAATTAAAAATTGGATTAAATTAAAACCTGAATATGATAATTATAATTTTAGTAATGACAATATATGTGTAATAAATGTTAGAGCTAGATTTGACCCCGAAATTTATTTAACACGAGAATACTGGTATAATGCTATAAATCACATGTTAAAAATTAATTCAAACATGCAATTTTTAGTAGTTACAGAAGATATTGAATCTACAAAAAAACTTTTGCCGGAATTGAGTGAAAATATATACCATTTTGGCATTGGAGAAGATTATGCAATTATTAAAAATGCAAAGTATTTAATTGCGTCAAATTCTAGTTTTTCCATTTTTCCTTCATTGACAAGTGATACATTAAAGTATATAATAGCACCAAAATACATGTTAAGACATAATGTTAGTGATGGATATTGGTGTATGGGATATAATATTTATCAACCATACACTTATATGGATAAAGAAGGAAAATTATTTAGTTATGAAGAATGTGTAGCTGAATATAAAGAATATGATAAAAAGAACAATTTTTACAAAAATAAAGTAAAACAATGTTATGATAAATGGCCGGATGTAGCAACAATAAAACGTAAAATATGAAAAATAATTATAAAATAGTGGCAGTTACTCCTGCTGGACGAAAAAGATATCTAGAAATATTATATAAGTATATTTGTAAAAATAAACATATATTAGACCGATGGGATTTGTGGGTTAATACAGATGTGCCAGAGGATTTGGATTATATAAAATCGTTGGCAGAAAATGATTCATTTGTAAACTTAGTGTATTCTGATTTCCCATATAAACATTGGTGTAATGACGCGACGTTATCAATTAGTCCATTCTGGACCAAAGCTACAGATGAAGACACTATTTATATAAGATTTGATGATGATGTTGTTTATATAGATAATAATACAATTGAAAAAGTTATAGATTTTAGAATAAAATATCCACAATATTTATTTGTTTATCCATTTATTATAAATAATACTCATCATTCTAGAAATTTACAAGACCGAAACTTGGTTACTAAAGAATTTGGAATGATAAAAGAAGAAAAGGATTTAATGGGCGAAGGTATATACGATAAAGTGGGTTTATATAGTGGTGAGTTTTTGACCCATTTACATGAAACGTTTTTTAAATATCAGTCAAATAATACTCAATATCTATTAAGTTCTCCAGTTGCTATTATATGGGAACAAGGATCTCAAATCAGTATAAATTCTGTATGTTGGTTTGGTTCATTTTTTAAAAAAATCTGTCCTCTACAAAATGGTAATTGGCCAGTTTGTGAAGAAGATTATTTAACTATTAAAGCTCCAAAAGAATTAAATATGAATTTATGTACAGTTCCTAATACGTTGATTGTACATTTCTTATTTGGCACACAAAGAAAAGCCAGTGAATTATATGACGTATTAGAAAAATACAAAAAAATAGCAGATGTATGATTATCTAATAGTAGGTTCAGGTTTATTTGGTTCTATCTGTGCTAGACAATTAACAGATGTGGGATATAAATGTTTAGTTCTGGAATCTAGAAATAACATTGGCGGTAATTGTTATACTGAAAAAAGAGATGATATTAACGTTCATGTTTATGGACCACATATTTTCCACACTTCCAATGAAAAAGTCTGGACTTGGATTAATCAATACACATCATTTAATAGTTTTAAAATGTGTCCCGTGGCAAATTATAAAAATAAAATATATTCTTTGCCATTCAATATGTGGACATTTTCAAAATTATGGAATATAACTCATCCAGATGAAGCTAGAAAAATAATAAAAGAACAAAGTGAAGGTATAAATGAACCTACTAATTTAGAGGAACAGGCTATAAAACTGGTGGGCACCGATGTTTATGAAAAATTGATTAAAGGATATACGATTAAACAATGGAAAAAAGACCCAAAACAATTGCCTAAGGAAATAATTAAACGACTTCCAGTTAGATTTACATATGATGGTAACTATTTTAATGATAAATACCAAGGTATACCAATTGGAGGATATACTCAAATATTTGAAAAATTATTGAATGGAATAGAAGTTAAATTAAATGTAGATTATTTAAAAGATAAACAAAATTTGGATAATTTAGCTAAAAAAATCATATATACAGGTCCTATTGATAGATTTTATAATTATCAATTTGGTGAATTAGAATATAAAACAACACGATTCGACCATAAATTAATGGATTATGATAATCACCAAGGTATAGCAGTGATGAATTATACAGATGCGGAGACTCCATTTACACGGGTTATTGAACATAAACATTTTGAAGATACAAATTCAAATAAAACATGGGTAACTTGGGAATATCCAGTTGATTATAAAGCTGATAAAACGGAACCCTATTACCCCGTAAATGATGTTGATAATAATGCTAAATATTTACAATATAAAAACTTGTCAAATAAAGAAAATAATGTTATATTTGGAGGAAGACTAGCTGAATATAAATATTATGATATGCATCACATAATAGAATCAGCATTGACAAAAATTGAAAAAGAAATAAATGATAACACAAATAGTAATACACCTTCTTCCACAAGAATTGGATTGGTTTGAATGGCAATCAAAACAATTTAAATTGGGTAGTTATTTGTTGGAATCAAATGATGTAATTATTTTAGATGTAACATTGAATCTAAATCTAGTGAATTGGAATTCATCTAAAATACCAAAAGAATTTTTCATTGAAAAGTTTAATAATATAGTTTCTTTGTGGGATTGGTGTGAAAAATTGATTGAAATAGACACCAAAAATAAATGTCTAGGATGTGATGACAAAAGAAGAAACTCTATAAGAAATTCCACGTCAGATAATATACTATATTTAGATTCAGATTTAATATTTAAACCAGAGACTTTAAAGTATATTATAGATTCAGCTAAATTAGTATCCTCAAAATATTATATAATATCTCCAGAAATAGTGAAGTTATGGGACAATACTTGGGATGTGTTAACCAATAAAAATTATATTAATAATGTTGCTAGTATGGAAAATTACTATTCTACTGACCCATTTGGTACTATAGTTAAAAATTTTGATGACCCTATTCAATTAAAAAATATAAATCAATTTAAATTTGGAGGAGGGTGGTTCAACTTATTATCTACAAATTTATTAAAATTAACGGATATACCAGATTCTTTTGGTCCTTATGGTATAGATGATTATTATGTAATGTTATGTTGTCAAATATTAAAAAATAAAAATTATGATATAAAACAATATGTATTAGAGAATGTAGTGGTTATAGAAAATTTCAAATATAGAAATAATCCATATAAAAATTACCTTTCTATAATTAATAAACAGGTAGAATATAGGACAAATGCAGAAAAAAATCTTGAATTGGAACTTAAAAATTTTATAAACAGAATATGAAAAAAATATATTTAGATTGTGGTACTCACTTAGGAGAAGGATTGAACAATTTTATTGAAATGTTTAGCATAACCGATAAATGGGAAGTTTACTCGTTTGAACCAAATACAGAATTATGGCAATTACATGATAGTCAAAATACTTTGTCAAATGTAAAATATATAAATAAAGCAATTTATGTCCATGATGACACAATTAAATTTAACATTGCACATCCAAATACGGATGCCTCTAGTATATTTGGAAAACATATCGGAGACAATTTATCTAAAACAGTTGATATGCAATGTTTAGATTTAAGCAAATTCATTCTTGATAATTTCAGTAAAGATGATTTTATTGTAGTTAAGATGGATATAGAAGGTGCTGAATATGAAGTTTTAAGAAAAATGATAAAAGACAATTCTATATTTTATATTAATCACTTATTTGTAGAGTTTCATTCTCATAAAGATAATTGCGCTATTTTAGAAAACGGTGAAGATAAGAAAACTACAAATGAATTATTCAATCAAATTAAAAATTTAGGAATAAACATAAATTTCTGGCATTAATACTTATGGAAAAAATAACTTTTTGTATACCTAGTAAAAACAATTTGCGATATCTAAAAGCATGTATTCCATCTATAAGAAAAAATGCATATAGACAAGACCACGACATTTCAATATTTATAGATAAAGATAAAGATGGAACAGTTGATTGGTTAAAATCAGTTAAAGATTTATATAATTTGACATATCATGTTAATCCAAATTTAAATAAATCTTTATTTGGTATAGGAAAAGCATATGACTATTGTATTGAACATTCCAATACAGACATATTTATGATTTTTCATGCGGATATGATGTTGGGTAAACATGCCGATTATGAAGCATATAAACATTTAAAAGAAAAAAAGGTAATATGTTCCACCAGAATTGAGCCTCCATTGCATCCCGAAGGACCAGAGAAAATCGTAAAAGATTTTGGGTTATGGCCCGAAATTGATATAAATGACGGATTTAAAGAAATTTTATTTGATACATTTGTTGAAGAATGTAAAATAAAATACAAAGATAAAATTACTAATGGATGTTTTGCTCCTTGGATGATGTATAAAAAAGATTTCTTGGATATCGGTATGCATGACCCTATTATGAAATCAGCTAGAGAAGATAGTGATGTATTTAATAGAATGATATTAAATGGATATGAATTAATACAATCATGGGAATCTTTAGTATACCATTTGACTTGTAGAGGTGGTCAATTTGAACATGGAGTACTAACCAAAGACCATTCTCAAAAATCTCAAGATTGGCAACAACTAATGTATAATTCAACTTTAGAATTTATAAGAAAATGGGGTTCTACGGTAAAACATGACAAATATTTGAATCCAATCGTAAAAAACAAATATAATATAGGATTTGTGGTAAAAAATTGTAATTTAAACATACTACAAGCTTTAGAACCTTGGTGTTCCACATTATATACCGATTTTAAAGATATCAATTCTTATATAAAAAATACTCAATTATATACAACTTTCAATTTATCAAGTCGAATTAAACCAATTAACGATGTCAAAAATAATGATATTATAATAGAATTTGATGGTCATCTATTGACACAGGAGAGATTTGTATTTATAACAGAACAATTAAGTGATATATTAACTGATTCAGGTGAAATTGGTAATATGGAGTATGATATATTTAAGATATCGATAAAATCGCTTAAAATTTATCAAAATGAATTAATTATCTGTAAGTAATGTATTTATTCCAGTAAAAATATCAATTTCTTGTTTAAATCCCAATTTGACCAATTTGGTATTATCTAGATACATGTCTTTTACCTGAACTATTTTGTGGAATTCAGCTGCGTCCACATCATTTATTATACTTTTCGAGTCTGTTTTTTTTACTACAAAGTCAACCATTTCTCTGAAGATTTGTGGTATTCCACTACCAATATTTATAATCTGATTATATTCCGCATTATTTACACAAAGATGTATAGCTTTACAAACATCACTTACATGCATGTAATCTCTTATAAAGTTTCCATTATAATATAAATTCACAGGTTTATTATCTTTTAATTCATTAATAATAAATTGTAATGCATTTTTTTTCTTCGATACCCCAGAATCATCTTTGCCATACACATTACAAAGTCTTAATATTCTATATTTAATTTTAAATGTTTGACAATAACTTATAATTAAATCTTCAGCACATTTTTTAGTTATACTATAAAATCCTTTTGGATTACAACACACGTTTTCTTTGGCAGGTAATGAAATATCTCCATATACAAACCAAGAACTTATGAAATTAAATACAATATCTTTATCTTTACAATTTTCTAATACATTTAATAATTTTGTAAGGTTTGTATCTACATCCTTATGAATATTGTCAAATACATGATAATTATGTGTTGTACTTATCATATACAATACATCTTTTGAAATGGGAACATTATTTTCTCTATTATGTACATGAGTATTATTTGGATATAATTTGTAATAATTACTACCAATAAATCCAGTTCCGCCAAATAAATCAATTTTCATATTTAATTAAAACTTCCGTTATATATTCTATATTTTCGGCGGAAATTGTAGGAGAACACCCAACAAAGAAAACTAAATCCAAAACTTTATTGGACTCTGGGTATTTAGCATAATCATCTAAATGTTTATATCCTTTATGCATTAATAAATTACCTGCGAAATAATTGCGAGTTTGGATTCCATTACTTTCCAGATAATTTACCAATTTTAATTTTTTAGCCTTACTATCACATATAATAGGAACTCCAAAGGGAACCCACTCAGTGTCACTAAAATATTTTGGAAATTTAATATCTTTAATATTATTACCAAATATTTCCCAAATTTTCATTAAATTATCTTTTCTTTTATTACAAATATATTCGAGTTTTTTTAATTGTTCAATTCCAATTGCTCCTTGCAAATCCAAAGGTTTTAAATTATATCCAATTCTATTAAATACATATTTATGATCAATAATTGTATCTGGGAAATCTTCTATCCAATTTGAAAATCTTTTACCGCATGATCCATTTGCTAATAAATTACATGTACCAATACACCAACAATCTCGGCCCCATGTTGCATAACTACGAGCCAATTGTACTATATCCTCTATATTAGATGATACCATCCCACCCTCTAATGTAGTTATTTCATGAGCAGGGTAAAATGAACATGAAGATGCAATAGCATATTCATTTAAATATTTATTTTTCCATTTTGATCCCAATGAATCACAGTTATCTAATAATAATATAATGTTATTAGATTTACAAATATCTAAAAGAATATCCATATCAGGAGGATTTCCCAATACAGGACTGAGAAAAATCGCTTTGGTATTAGATGTAATTTTTTCTTTTAATTTATTTAAATCAAAATTCAATGTATCCCATTCAATATCAACAAATACAGGCTTTAATCCATTCTGAACTATAGAAGATACTGTCGTGGGGAATCCCACAGCAGAAACAATAATTTCATCTTTATCTTGCCATTTAAAATATTCTTTACATGCCGCAATCAATAACAAATTAGCAGAACTTCCGCTATTTGTAAAAAATGAATATTTTTGATTAACCTTTTTACTAAATTCTTTTTCGAATTGAGCACAAGTTTCTCCAGAACTAGACCATTTTCCAAATAATAATGTTTCAATTGCCGCTGCCATTTCATTTTCATCAAAATATGCTCCCGAATAATAAACTTTATTCTTTGGAGCATTTAAATTATGACAAAATTTAGGAAGATTTCCATGTTCTTTTTGTAGTTTTAATATAAATTCTTTTATTACTTCTCTTTTATTCATAACTTTACTAATATATATTATGTGGAATCGCATGATTAATATTATATTTTTACAAGTGACAATATTATTACTTTGGTTTGACACCATGTGGAATCGCATGATTAATATTATATTCTTACAAGTGACAATATTATTACTTTGGTTTGACACCGAGGTATTTGTTGAATACTTTCAATATATAAAATATGATTGGTTTAAAATACATTCATATATAAAAGAAAAGACTACTAATGACTTAACCTTGACCTATCACGACTATTTAAAACGATTTTGTAGTTGTTTTTTTGTAAAATTGATTACTTGTCCTATTTGCATCAATTTTTGGTTATCATTGATATTTTCACTGTTTATATCTATAACAATTCTCCCTATTATATTTATTTTATCTCTTATAATATACTATTTATTATATAGAATAAAATCATGAAAATAGAAAATTTTACACAATTATATAATATAATAAAAAATAAAAATGTGTCAGCTTCTTTTGAAAAAAGCGTTAATGACTATATTAGTGAATGCAATTGTAAAGGACAATTAAAAGAACTAAAAAGAAAAGGTGCAATTGCTAATTACATAGTTGTGGTTAATTATTTAAATTCAAATAAACCTCTGGCTTATTCTGTTTTCCCAGATTCAATTATAGAATTTTATAACGATAACAAATTAATATTAACTATCAAGAGATAATATTGATTTTAAACATTTTTCAACTTCATTATTCAAATATTCATTGTTAATAAGTTTTTTATCACCAGTTTCACCAATGTCTTCCCATTCTAAGAGATAATCAGCATATTTCTTTAATTTTGGGTCATTTGTAGCCTCATCAATATTTGGAGGATCAACAAAAATCTTCTTGGTTTTATCATTTACAACTTTAATGTGACGACCACCAGTTGGAAATCCATAAGTATACTTACTAATATGAATCAATTTACCTTTTAACTCTCGTTGAATCCATTGTACTTCATCCGCAGCATATTCGCAATATCGTATATCAGATACAAAGGCTATATCAAAAGATTCATCGTCCATTCTATTTTTTAAAAGATTAGTCCAGTATTTACCTTCTGTTTGTTTTCTTTTAACCCCACCATACCATACCAATAATGGTCTAATTATATTCTTTTCTTCAGTTTTTTCTGTAAATGCATTAATTCCCAATTTATCCTTTGTGAATTGTTTACAATCATTCTTCAATTCATATGCCAATGCAAATGTTTTAGCTTTCAAATTGTGGTTTTCTTTTAATTGTTTGACTGCTATATCACAGAATAAATTCTTACCTGTTCTAGCTAACCCACTTACTCCAATGTAAATTTTATTTTTTTTCATTTTAATATCACCTTAATTTCTTTTTCGGTCAATCCGTATTTAGTTAATATATCAACAATTGCCTTTAAACCTGTTTCACTATTAAACATCAATTCGCAATATTCAATTGCATCATCTTTACCGATTTCATAATATAATGAAATTTTGTCAATTAAATCTTTATTAATTTTTTCTTTACTATTCTTAATCCATTTACAAAATTTCTTTCCATAAGGGATTATATCACAACATATCTTATAAAATTGTTTATCAGGTACAATATTAAAATACTTGGATATATATGAAACCTCATCAATACAATCTTTGTCCATACCTAATCCCATTAAAATCACGTATTGATTGAAAGTTTTCTTCTCTCCCTCTGTCAGATTATCATAATAATCAGGGTTTTTTCTTTCTCTTATCTCAGAAAGATGGTCAAACAATGATTTAGATTTAATTTCCGTTGATTTTTTTGCCATAATGGAAATATATCACTTTTTTGACTTGTTATCAATATTTTTAATTTTTTTAATTTTACCCAAATCATTTTTAAAAGAATTAATTAAAGTCATAATAAGTTTTTGGTTGTCAAATAATTGTTTTGTATCTTTATCTATACCCGATATACTTTTTTGTATTTCAGAATATAATGTATTAATTCTGTGTTCCAAATAAAAAGAATACAATACCACCAACGAAATTGTCAGTGGTATTGTATTTTGATTTTCTATATTCAATAATAACAAGAATCCTAATAAGAGACATTTAATTGCCAAATTACTAATTTTTCTTGTTTTTAGAATCATATCAAGTTTTATCGCTTAGAACTGAGCGAAGTTGCCTTAGCAATTACATTGCGAAGAGCACGAACTTGACGACCATTCAAATCAAGAGTGGTATTACCATTGGTAATAGTCAACTTGGTTGCACGCTTAGCATTCTTGAATGGAGTTGACATGCGGGTAGAAATACCAGCAATGTTTTCGTATACGTAGTGCAAACGGTTCTTCTTACTTTGTTTTATTGTCATATGTTTTATCTTTCTTTTTTCATTTGATATTAATATTTGTTCTATCAAACTATGTATACAATATACACTATATTAATTAAATGTCAACGGGTTTATTTATTTTATTTTCAATAAATTCAATAGCATAGTCTTTTGCTTTGAATTCACATTCAAGATGCAATTCATCATCATTAACAAATTCTTGGTGAAATACCGTAGGATAATCCGCATGAGCACGAGGATTATTTAATGTAGTATCAGTGTCGCTAAAATGAAATAATGGGATAAAATTTCCCCATGTAGACTTAGCCAAATTATAAGCTTCATATTCTGTTAGTCCTCCTGTATTGTTTCTATGATGCAAACTATCATAAGTAATAGGAATCCCTGTTTCTGAATATATATATGTATATAATTGTTTTGTATTCCAACTATTTGGCTTATCTTCATTTTCTAAAACTAGCCTAGATTTTACATTTGGATTCAATTTTTTATATACAGAAATAAATCTGTCAGCAATAGTTTTAATATCTTCTCCTTTATAACAATTCATATGAATATTAATTGGAGATTGGTATGATTGCGGTAAACCAAACAAATCCATAGCTAAACCATGAGCATTTAACTCAATAATAGCTTTAGATACCACATTTGGTTTAGAAGAAGCAGGAACGGTGAATTGGTCTGGATGAGTAGAACAACGTAAATTATTTTTTTTAATTATTTCACTACACTGTTTAAATTCATCATATATATAATCTTTATCAGGTAATATATCATATGATATTCTTGCTTCTGGTAAAGTTTCTAATGGCATCAACCCACTACTAATTCGATAATTCCATTTTTTACTAATACAGTATTTAAGAGTTTCTTTAACAACTTTAAGATTATTAAGAGTTCTTTTACTAACGGTATCAATAGCAAGTTTTCTATCTAAAGATAAAAAACGAGTTTTGGTCATAGTAGAACTTTTAATTCCCTTTTTTTGTAATTCCAATGATATGCAACAAAGACTATATTTTTTCATTTATGATATTATAACATAATATTATAATAAGTCAAGAATTATCTAGCTACATCACCCAAAAACTTAGTTTTAGCATCTTCATAAGACATACCAATCATTGAATTATAATAAAGAATATCTCTACTTAATTTATTCTCACTTTTTAATTTTTGATATCTTGAGATAGCTTTGGGTTTCCACCAATTTAATACTTCATCTTTATCACCTTTATACAAAGGTTTCATTTTTAATTGACTTTCATCAATTTTATTGTCAAGAAATTCTTTAGTATTTTCATAAAAAGGAGCATAGTAAGTTCCTCGTTCAAAACCATGTTCGTAATTTGAAGATTTCAATCCTAATTCTCTGAATATCATACTCAATACACGGTTTTTAGCTCCAGTTACAGGACCATTGGTTCCTTCTTTTTGTGTCATTGACTTATCATATTCTTCTTTTCTATTCTCTTTAATCCATTGATGCCATACATTATAAACATTATCATCGGGTTTAATTGACATTTTACCTGCACTTGAACCACATTTATGCCACCATTTTAGACTATTATACATACTATATGAACCATAAAGACTAGTTGTGGTCATTCCTGCCAATACATTATTGTATTGTTTCTTCCATAAATCTCTTATTACACTAGTTGTAATTAACCCTGCACATAACTTACCTCCTAAGAAATTATACCCAAATGGTTGAACACTAGCAATACATGAACCTATAGCACTGTTATTAATTGTTTTATTACCTTTTAATCTACTATCAGTAGTCCATCCTAAATAATCATCTCTGTCTTTAATAGCAATTACATCACTAGATACGGACAATACCCCCAAATATCTTTTATTATCAGTGTTTCCATCTGTAACTAGAAGTTTAATAAATCTACCAGGAGTATTACAAAACTCCATTGTATGAGTAAAAATTCGTAACATATCCCAATCTGTCTTGGTGTCATTAGAATCATCAATTATTTCAACGGTTGGATTAAGTTCATTAATCTCTTTTATTGTTAGTTCTTCATTATCTAAATCAATAGGTGTCCAAATCTTGGCTTTAACTACAGAAGATTTATTTATCAAATCACCATATTGTTGAACTTCCATCCATTTTTTATAAAATGTCTGTTCGGCAACATCCATCGTCTTCAACAAATTCATATTATCTATGAATTTTTTCTTTTCACCATCATAATCAAATGAAGGAATATCGAAAAAATCTTCAAAAGCCATATATCATTTCTTTCTTAAAATTAAATTAAAATCAATCGTGAGTTTATTATTTGTTTTAGTAACTTTGTTAATTTGCCATTTTTCTTTTATTTCAGCCACATTGGATACAGTTCCATTATTAATTAATTTTTCAGGGGCTACCATACCAAGTAATTGTTTTTCATCTTCATAAATTAATATGTTTTTCTTTACTTTTTTTTCGATATATAATAATATTTTTTCCATAAAAAAATCCGTATGTAGAATATACTACATACGGATGTGTTTGTCAATATTATATTTGACTTAGACTGCTACGGCAGTCTTTTCGATGACGGTTCTCTCAACATTAGTAGAATTTGTTGAGTGTGTAGTAGTGTTTGTAATATCTGCAATCTTTTCGACGAGATATTGACTATGAAGAATAACACCTGCTTCTTTAGCCTTCTCAATGGTATTCTTTGTAACGGTAAGAGCATAAACATTCTTAGGACGACCCTTTCCATTATGAATCACACCGATGTCCTTGAGCTTGCCACTTTCAACTTCGGCTTTAACCCTGACACGGAGTGTAATGTCAATGAAGTCTGCATTGGAATTCTTCAAATCTTGATGAGAAAAGAAGTCCTTTGCGGGCCACGTCATAGTCATGTTAGTCTTGTTCTTACGTCCAGTTTTACTAGTTTTGTTTGTATTAATCATATTTTTTATTTCTTTCATTCTTATATATTACCTATTTTTATAGATAAAGTCAAGAGTTATTTTAATCTTTTTTCAAAAATAACTCATTTAAAGTTTTTGATATCATATTAATGTTATTTGTATTGATAAATGATGCATCTTTACCATACATCTGTCTAAAATTGGTATAAGTCTGATTGTTAATATTATGATTTTTATCATTATAATAATTCTCATTGATATAATAACTTAATACATTATACCCTTTTTCTTTTATTTTATAAACATTGCGACGAGTATGTTTAATAGCAATTTCACCAGTATAACAACAATTCATATTATCATTACTAAAGGACATATAAGGTTCCCCGTCACTGAAATTCAAGAAATAACAATCTTTCTCTGTAATTTTTTCCTTGAAACAATTTAAAGTAGCTTCAAAAGCCAATCCTTCAGGAGTAGTACCATTCGGATTTAAATACGGAAATAAATTAACTATTTTACTAAACTTGTCTTTACTACTATCATAACCTATAACAATATAAGGATTGTAACTGCCACGTTTAGTTGTAATAGTAGTTCTAAAACTTACGGACACATTGATGTTTTCAACCATACTACAAGCTTTGCAAATTGCTACTACAGAAGAAATTGTCTCATGCCACTTAATTCCTTCCATACTACTACTAGCATCAACACTAATATGAATAAATGTTTCATTATATTTATCACATTTATTACTATAAAATACCCTATCATTATTAAATCCGAGTTCAGCAATTGTACGTTTATCAATTTTACCATCACTTTTCCTCATGAATTTGGTGACGTTTGTTTCATTTCTAAGTAATAACCGATTTCCTAACTTATTACCCATAATAATCCCCTTACTCACAGCATTCTTCATTGCGATATTAGGTTCATTATTAAAGGTTTTATAGGACATTGGAAATTCATCACTAAGTACCAATTCTTTAGTCATGTTTTTAACAACAATACAATCAATACCATTGAAATCTTTATTATCATATAAATCTTTACCAACTCTTTCAATAGTCATGCCACTCTTTTCAATTGCTTCCAACATGGTTTTTTGATAAGACGTGACATTTTTCTTTTTAAGGTCACCATTTAAAAAATTCTTTTGTTTTTCAATAGCCTTCTTAATCTGATTTACTTTATTATCAGAGAATTCAGATTTATCCCCTTCATCACTTTTAATCTTATCCTCATTGGAAGGAACAGGATTAGAATTGGTACAACTATTATCAACTTTCTCTCCACCTAGTACATCATCAGTTTCTTTCTTTTCATTTGAAGTTTGAGAACCTTGATTATCAGATTTATTCACATCATTACCATCCATGTCCAACGATGAATCCTGCTTAACCTCTGGATTACCTGCATTTTTGAATATCACCTTCGAAACTTCAAAAGCCAATTCAAACCTATCAATAGGTTTATTTAATCTATTAATGTTCTTTAAATCAATCAATTGAGCAATATGACGAAGGTCAGGCAAAGCATTTAAATCCGTATTAATATTCATAAAATTACATATTCTAGATGTATATGCATCAATACTGGGTTTTCTATACATATTAGACTTTAACATATCGTCAATCTTATTACTGTTAAAGTATTTATTATACAGTGCGATATAATACCCTCTATATCCCGGAGCATTTTTATAAACAAAATTATCAATATATCTATCTTCAATAATATTCCAAATAAATTTAACGGTGTCTAACACAGTTTCCTTACTAATATTCTTTGGGTCAGTAATATCATAAATTTCTTTTGGAATTTTACCCCAAAGAGTTTTAAGTAAATCAAAATCACTCAATAAAATATGACTGCCTTCATGTAAAGCTAATCCTACAGCTGGGTCAAAATCTTCTTTATCTGCAATTTCAGACCCAATAAATACCGTTTTACCATCGGTTAAATTAGCCTCTTTATTATTAAACAACACGGGTATAGGTTTATTAGTCAAGATTTGTACGAAATTTCCAATAGCTCGTCTTGCACTAGCCAATCGAATCATGTCCAAATCCAATGAATTCTCCAATCCTTCACTGCCATTGAATTCTTCAATATCTTCCAACCAATAATCACTATATGTATTATCCGTTTTCATATATTTTATTAAAATGGGGTTTGATTCGTTTCATTCAACGGGTCATTAATCAGTGTATCCGTTTCATCATTAGGAAGATACTTTTGAACCAATTGTTTAACATAAACACGTTCACTGTCAGCACCACCTTCAGCGGCAAAATTTGGATAAATAGCATTTTCAGCAATTTCAGGCAATTCAAATCCATCAATTAACAATTCAGCCATTTCAACTACACTGCGAGTAGAAAGAAAATTGGTCAATTTACCATCTTCCAACTTAATCTGTTCACGAGTATGACTAGCAATTTCAACTACACTCCTCAAAGTAGTTTTAATTTTATCATTAACAATCTTAAAACGATTAACCATTAAGTCATATTCCTCGTCTTTATCCAAAGGATTCATTTCAATTTTAACTGGAAAACGGTCTAGTAGTGCCCTATCCATAATGCGAGTAGCGGTATACCCTGTTCCAATATTAGCTGTGGCAATAAAAGTAACACCATCAGCAATTTTAACAAGTTCACTATCTTCTTTTTCATCCAAACGTAGATAACGTTGAATTGGGTCTAAAACAGTCATGAGAATATTTACGGCATCGTGATGAGCACGACTAATTTCATCTAAAAGAATGATTGCATTGGGAGTTCTAAGAGATTTGACAAATGTAGATTCATTAAAAATTGTACCAGTTTCTTTATTAAAATGGGTATTACCAATCAAAGCACTACGAGCATCTTGAGTCGAACCAAGATTAAAATAAAAGAAATTTTCAGGTTTACCAATGATATTTGCCACCGTTTGAGCTGCCAATGTCTTAGCACAACCAGTAGGACCTACCATTAATATATTCTTACCACGAACAACACTACGAACCAAATACTTCCACTTGGTATCACTAATCACCAAATCTTTGGGTTTTAGTTCACTACATTTATTCAAAAATTTAGTAATGTCTTCGGTTGTGATTAATTTTGTTGTTTTGTTTTTCATATGTTGACTAAAGTATATACCTTTTTTATATAAAGTCAACAAGAAAATCAAAAAAGACCAAGTTTTTATACTTGGTCTTTCTTATTGAATATCAATGATTTATGATTATTTTTTGAATTTCGTGGTCTTTTTTGATTTAATTGTTATATCTTTATTCTTTTGTTTTGGATATGTGTAGTCAGGTTTAGTGCCTTTAATAGGATTTTCATTTTGTCTTTTCAATTTTCCTACTTCTTTATATGGATTATTAATTGGTAAATCAGCTTCATTTTTTACTTGTGCTTCATTGTAATTCTTTTCCTCATTCTTTACATCTTTAATTTCTTTTTTAGTTACAATGTTATGTCTTGGGTTATTTGATTTTTCTACTTTATCTTTATCGTTTTCAGCATTTTTATTATATGCGGTTTTTACGTAATTAAGTGTTTTGCTTTTTAATTTTTCATTGACAAATTCTTTAACTTCTTTAATGTCTAAATTCAAAATTTTAGTTCTATCAGTGTTATCTTTAAAATAAACTACATCATATACCCCACTATTTTTGGGTCTGATACTAAAACTATGGGGAGGAACTCCATTTATATTATAATTACCCTTGTCATCTTTTTCTACACAACAATCTTTACTATGACTTTTTACAGCTTTATCAAGTTCTTCCATGTCACCAGCAAGACAATTTTCTTCTTCATATTTAATTTCTTCAATGGATTCAAAAATTAATTCTTTGAGTTTAGATTTTGAAGATTCATTTAATTCAGCTGATAATTTTGTTGGAATATTATCATTATCTTTAGGATATTCATGTCTTTCAATTTCAAAATCAGTGCTTTTTCTTAAATCGTTCAATTGTTTTATAACAGATGGTTCAGCATGAATTGAATCTAAAAATCTTTTCAATTGACTGTAAATCTTGGCAGCTTCCAATCTTCTTTTAATTTTTTCATCGGATGATACCATCGGATTGTCTGGGCCTACTGGTTCATCTCTGATTTCAGGACCAGCTTTGGGATATTGCATTTCAGTAATGATTTCTTGAACACATTCACCAATTATTGATTTTAATTCGTTTTTTGTCATAAAATTGTATTATACTAATATAAATATCATCAAAATTGTAAAATATACCAATTATTTTATCGTTAAACGCCCTGTATAACCGTTATTTTTGTGTTTTGAGGCATAACATTCTACATTATACACAGTTCCGTCTTTTGATATCATTCTGTAACTAGATTGACTACTTCTTTCCTCTTTTATCGCACTATTCCATTCATCTATAACTCTTTCTCTATCATCTTCATGAATAAAATTTTTCCAACCATTTCCTAATATTTCCTCTTTACATCTATTAATTAACGTTGAATAAGTATCATTAACCCATATACACGACCCAGTTTCATCACTTTCAAATATTGGTTGTTTTTGCATATCCAACATCCATTGTTGTCTAGCTCTCAAAGTTTTTAACATTTC
>Ga0209596_1001701_pt1 | contig 18646 bp, 14 predicted proteins | sample M_130807_MF_Meta_FD_187314 | JGI IMG/M metagenome (GOLD analysis project Ga0209596, IMG submission 187314) | Freshwater microbial communities from Lake Montjoie, Canada to study carbon cycling - M_130807_MF_MetaG (SPAdes) (version 2) | ecosystem: Environmental > Aquatic > Freshwater > Lake...
TCCGCCAGTGAAATCTGGAAATTCAACTGTTTGACAACCTAAATCAATTGATTTTTCACTTAGTGGAGAAATGGCACTCCAAGTAGCGGCATCATATACATCTAAAGGTGTTGGCGTTTTATGCTTAATACTTTCTACTAATGCATGAATTACAAAAAAGTCCATGCCACCATGCCCTGCACCAGCGGTTTCTTTACTCCAACGTTGCCATAATGGATGGTCATATTTATCTAACCATTGTTTGGCATCTTCCCACTGATCGGATTTAGCAGATTTATCTTGAATATAAATACTCTTGTTTACATCCATCCATAAGCCTTCTGTACCTTGAACTCTAAAACCTAAAGAATATGGACGAGGCAAATTGGTATCGTGCTGTAATAAAATAGTTTCGCCATTCACACAATTAATAGAAGTGGTTACTACATCACCCAACTTAAAATTCACTTTTGCATTTGGATGATTCTCTCCACCATTTTTTACAATATAATTATGTAAGCCTCTTGCTTTAGAAGAAAACGAACACAATGAAGTGAATCGATTTCCACGATTAATATTAATATAATTTGCAATTGGTCCTACCCCATGTGTTGGATATAAATCACCATTTCTATGTACAGAATGTTCTGTTCTCCAGTGTGCTTCAGAATAGCCTTTTTCGCCAAATTCAACTCCTTTGCTAACTTCACTACCACCATTGAATTTCACATCCCGTAAATCATGCTGATAACCTCCTTGTAAATGAATCAATTCACCAAACACACCTTGTCGAACCATGTTTAATACCGCCATTACATCGCGTCGGTAACAAACATTTTCAAGCATCATTACATTGGCCTTGTGTTTTTCTGCAGCCCTTACCACTTCCCAATGGTCTTCTAAACTAATTCCAATAATTACTTCAGAGCCTACATATTTAATACCAGCATCTAAACTACCAATAATCATTTCTTTATGCCATTCCCATGGAGTAGCAATCACAATTCCATCTAACTTGTTTTTATCAAGCATTGTTTTCCAAGCATAATTATCACCAGTATAAATTTCAGGCATTTTTTTACCACTCTTGGTAGCAATTCTTTTAGCTGAATTCAATGTTTTACTATCTACATCACAAATACAAACTACTTCAACATCTTCTCTGCGTAATAATAAATCTAAGTGCCCTAAGCCCCTTGCACCTACTCCTATTAAACCCATTTTAACTTTTGCATCAACTTTAGCTGCAAATAAATCTTTTGTAGGAACAAATGCTACTGAAGCAGCAGCAAGACTTGCATTACGGATAAAATCTTTTCTTAGCATAGTTTATATTTTAATTGCTTTTAGAATTAAATTTTGGTTGAATAAATTCCCATTCTTGTATATGAGCTTGTTGGTGCTCTTTTTTTACTATTATTTCAAATTGTTTAATTATGTCTGGATATTTATCTGAAACATCTGTTGTTTCATTTCTATCGGTTTGTAAATTAAACAATTGCCATTTTTTTTCAGGATGTTTTTTTACGTCTAATTTAACGCCCTTCCAATTACCCATTCTAATAGCTAATTGACCGCCATTTTCGGGGTATTCAAAATAAATATAAGGATGTTTTTGTTGGTCTTTTGTTCTACCCATCAACTCAGGTAAAAAAGAGATACCATCAGTTGCATTTGTTTTTTGCTTTACCAATTCGGCAAGCGTAGCCATTAAATCAAATTGAACCGAAGGATGAGCACTAGTTGTTCCTTTGGTAATTTTACCTGGCCAACGAGCTATAAAAGGCTCTCTAATGCCACCTTCATACAAATCCATTTTTTGGCCTCTCAATCCTCCATTACTATTAAAAAATTGACGATTCACGCCTCCATTAAAAGTAGCACCATTATCACTTGAAAATAGAATCAACGTATTTTCATCTAAATCCAATGCTTTAATTTTTTCGAGAATTAATCCAACTTGTGCATCTAAGAAACTAATCATGGCAGCATAAGTAGACAATGGATACAAAGTAGACGCATAGCCATTTTGGCCGTAATACGGACGCTCATTAAATTGACCAATATATTTTTTCACCCATTCATCTGGGGCTTGTAAAGACAAGTGTGGCAATGTATATGGCAAGTATAAAAAGAATGGTTTGTTTTTGTTGTTTTCAATAAATGCCAATGCTTTTTCGGTTAATTTAGCTGGGGCATATTCTTTGCCTTTATAATAATTAAAATCTGCTGCGGTAGCCTTAGTTGAATCTAGTTGCTTGTGTACATTAATTACCGGATTTTGTAAAGTATCCCAATGGTCATTTTCCCATAAATGAGTTGGATAATAATTATGGGCTTGTTTTTGGTCGAGGTATCCGTAGAAATAGTCAAATCCTTGCTTGATTGGAGAACCAGTTGTATTGGTCATTCCCAATCCCCATTTGCCTATAGCCCCTGTTTTATATCCTGCCTGTTGCATCATCTTTGAAACAGTAAAAATCCCTTCTGGCAAAGGCATTTGGCCTCCTTCTAAACTATCTGCAAAACCACCTAATTCATAGTTCCCATGAATATAAGTATGTCCACCATGTTTTCCTGTTAGCAACATACAACGTGCAGGCGCACAAACAGGCGCACTCGAATAATGATCGGTAAAACGCATGCCTTCTGCAGACATTCTATCTAAATTAGGTGTCTTTATTTTTATTTGACCATAAGCACCTAATTCACCATAACCCATATCATCGGCATAGATATAAATGATATTTGGTTTTGTTTGGGCAAAACAATTCAATGAAAAAATAATAGAGATAGTTACAAAAATATATTTCATATACATGATCAATTATTAAATCTAATTAAAATTCTAATATAAAAACCACGCAACCGTTTGCATTAGTATTTCAAAAAACATACAATATTCAACAAATCTCTAAAGCTTAAAAAAAATAATCCTATTGAACTACTGAAATAGCTTTTTTAACAGCTAAATCAAATTGATTCGATACCTCAAAATATCCTTCCACTCTCCAAATTTGTCGGGCCATTAATATTTGTAGCCTTTGCTGAATTTGCGATGCTTCTACTACAGAAAATTTATCTAGTTTTAAACTATCATGCGTTAATGCAAAACTGCGTAAAGCATCTAATTCTTTATTGCCAGGTATAAATCCTTTTAATAAAGTTGATGCCGTTTTAATAGTATTGAATTGTACCCTATTTTGCAAATAATATTGGTACACAAAATTGTTTAAAGTATTTCTGTAATACAATCTCATCAATGCATTACTAATTTGCGTGGTATCAATTGGCACAAAAATATCAGGCGTAATACCTCCTCCACCATACACTACATGACCTGCAGGAGTTTTATAGGCTTTACCTTTTGGAATTACAGTATCAGCTTTTTGCATCGTCCCATGCTGGAAACGCGTAAGTAATTCTTCATCATATTCTAATTTATTTTTCCCATAAGGCTTTTGAATATTCCTTCCTAATGGACTAAAATATCTTGCAACTGTTAATCGCACTGCACTTCCATCAGATAGTTGAAACTGTTGCTGCACAAGACCTTTACCAAATGTTCTTCTACCAATAATGGTTGCTCTATCCCAGTCTTGTAATGCGCCACTTAGTACTTCACTTGCAGATGCTGATGTTTCATCTACCAATACCACTAATTTTCCTGTTTCAAAACAGCCCTCTTTTTTACACCTGAAATCAAATCTTGGAATATGGTCTCCTTCTGTGTAAACAATTAATTTATCATCACTTAAAAACTCATCAGCAATTGCAGTTGCTTCTTTCATTAGCCCACCACCATTGCCTCTTAAATCAAGTATTAATTGCTTCATGCCTGATTTTTGCAATTGCTCCATGCTTCGCATAAATTCTTCGAATGTTCTATCTGCAAAACGATTGATTCTTAAAAAACCAATGGTTGGTGTTATCATATAAGCAACATCAATTGAAGGAACTGGAATCACACCTCTTTCAATAATTTTTTCTATTATTTTTCCATCACGCAATAAACTTATTTTCACTTTTGTTCCAACAATACCGCGTAATAATTGACGAATTTTATCGGATTGTATTTTTTTCCCAGCCAATAAAATAGTATCTGATACACGTATAAATTTGTCACCTACTTGAATACCCACTTTTTCTGAAGGACCATCTTTTATAACACCCATAACATTTACAGTGTCATTAAAAATTTGAAACTCTACCCCAATTCCTTGAAAATTGCCCATGAGTTGTTCATTGGTTTCCATTAAATCTTTTTCAGGGATTAATACAGAATGCGGATCTAAGTGGGTTAATAATTCATTTACAGCTAATTGATTAATACTATCTGATGCAACTTTATCTACATACTTCCCTTTTATTAAGTCTACCACTTCTTGTAAGGATGTTTTTCTTGATAAACTAAAAAAACTGTTTCCTGCAGTCCGTTCTTTTATTTGATAGCCTATTAACATTCCTAAAACCATGATAATTGAAAACAACACCGGCAACCAAATTTGTAACTTTTTATTTTCCATAAAAATCCTTCTTTGTAACTTGAAATTGAAATGCGAATATCAGAATTAATGTGCTAAACATAGATAAAGGTTTGATGTTTGGTACTTATGGTTTAAGTTGCAGTATGTTTTAATAGCAAATCTTACTGGCCATCACACGGAGGATGCGCATAAATAGTTAATATGTCAGTTAAATTGATTGCAGATAGTGGCGCTACCAAATGTGAATGGTGCTTAATTATAGATGGTAAGAAAAAAACAATCCTCACCCAAGGCATTAGCCCCTATTTCCTTGACGAAGCACAAATTGTAACTATATTAAATAAATCCTTAATTCCAAAACTCAAGGAAGTTATAATTGAAGAAGTATTTTTCTACGGCACAGGATTAAGCAATGCCAATAATGCTTTAGTTGTAAAAAAAGTACTAAAAACCCTGTTTAAAAAAGCAAAAATTATAATTGAAACAGACCTAACAGCAGCAGCAAGAGCCCTTTGCGGAAAAAAGAAAGGCATTGCCTGTATTTTAGGAACTGGCTCAAATTCTTGTTATTATGATGGTAAAAAGATACAAAAAAACAGTCCTGGTATTGGGTATATATTAGGAGACGAAGGAAGTGGTGCCTATTTAGGTAAGAAAGTCATACAACATTTCTTGTACAATACTTTCGATGAAGAAATCATGGCAAGATTTGAAAAGCGTTTTATGACAACCCCTATAGAAATTTTAGAAAAGGTATATAAACAGCCATTAGCAAATCGTTACCTAGCTTCTTTTGCCATTTTTTTGGCTGAAAATCGTGGACATTATATGATTGAAAATATCATAGAAGATGGATTGAATGATTTCTTTTTTACCCATATATATAAGTACAAAGAAAGCTGGACTTACCCTATAAACTTTATTGGCAGTATTGCATTTGGTTTCAAAGATGTTTTGCAAGACCTTTGTAAAACCTATGAATTAGAATTGGGTCGGGTTTTTAAAACCCCCATGAAAGGTTTAATTGAATATCATAGTTAATTACACGACATGCAAGATTTTATTAAAGTAACCGAGCAAACATCCGTATACAATCACTTGGAAAAGATGTCGATACAAGACTTACTTGTTAATATTAATAAAGAAGATAAAACAGTTCCCGATGCAGTAGCCCTAGCTATTCCACAAATTGAAAAATTAAGTGCTGCTATAAGCGATAAAATGCTAGCAGGAGGTCGTTTGTTTTATATTGGTGCCGGAACTAGTGGTCGTTTAGGAATTGTTGATGCTAGTGAATGTCCACCAACATTTGGGGTGCCATATGGCTTGGTGATTGGGTTGATTGCTGGTGGAGACAAAGCCATTACACAAGCAGTTGAATTTGCAGAAGACAGTGCAGAAAGCGGATGGGCTGATCTGGAAAAGCATTTTATAAGTGATGAAGATGTAGTAGTAGGATTAGCCGCAAGTGGAACAACTCCCTATGTTATTGGTGCATTAAAACAGTGTAAAAAAAGAGGTATTATAACAGGAAGTATCAGTTGCAACCCTAATTCTCCCGTTTCTGCGGCAGCAGATTTTCCTGTTGAAGTAGTGGTAGGACCAGAGTTTATTACAGGAAGTACAAGAATGAAAAGTGGAACAGCACAAAAACTAGTACTCAACATGATTTCTACTTCCATTATGATTCAACTTGGCAGGGTTGAAGACAATAAAATGGTAAATATGCAATTAAGCAATGTGAAACTGGTTGACAGAGGCGTAAAAATGCTAATGGAATCCTTAAAAATTTCAGATTACGAAACGGCAAAAGACCTCTTATTAAAACATGGTAGCGTTAAAAAAGCAGTTGAAGCAACTCATCCTTAGCAGCAAATGCACGATATAGAACCTTTTTACAATTGGCGCCATATTTATGTGGCAGAAGAAGATAGTCTTTCACCCTTCTTTGGAAGAACTTATAGCGAATTTGAATTTTCTCAAACAGTTTACAACTATTACATCCATCCACAATGGGATGATTTTGGTAGTAAAACCTTGTATTTAAAAATTCTTTTTGTAGAGCACGAACAGCATTTTGCCATTATAGAATTATTGGGTGAATGGAACGACGCTATTGAAAATGATATCATGGAACTCAAACGCGAAATCATTGATGTGTTATACAAACAAAAAATATTCAAATTCTTACTAATTGCAGAAAACGTACTCAATTTTCATAGTAGCGATAAGGAATACTACCAAGAATGGTTTGAAGAAACAAGTGAAGAAAATGGCTGGATCGTAGCGCTGAATATGCCTGCTGCAACGCAACAAGATTTTAGAAAAAAGAAATTACAGTATTATATTGAATTGATGGAAATACCCGATTGGCGCATTTATCACCCCATTCATTTGTTTCAAAAAATTGATGAACAATTGATGAAGCGACTCGATAACTAAAAGTCATTACCTTTACGCCACAAATAAGCATCTATGTCATTACCAGTTAATAATAAGAACAGCGGCAAACCAGGAAGTAAAAATCCTAAACTTGGCGGACAAGGTTCAAAATTCATTGCAAAGCCAGGCGCAAAAGCAGTTGGAACTACCAAAAAACCAATTAAAACTGGCGGATCAAGAGGTAGTTAATTAGCCACTTAATACACCAAATCTTCGTAAGCGGCTTGTAATTCATTGTATGCATGTTGGTCTTTGGCTAATTTTGCAGCGGCCATACCTTTCTCATACCAGTCTATAGCTAGTTGTGTTTGCTCTAATTTCTCCAACAATTTGGCCAAATGATAATAAGAACCAATATAATTTGGATCTTCTGTTAAAATAGCTTCAAACAAATTTCTAGCAGCAAGCTCCTCTCCTGATTTTATATATTCTAACGCTAGGGCATGTCGTAAAAAATTATCGGTTGGATTATCTTTTAAAAATTCCTTAATTTTTTCTATTCTATCCATAATTCAAAGTTACTAGAAGCTGCTGAAACTATTGTACAGCCTAATAGATAATATAATAACAAAGTTTTAAATAATTTATCCGATAAATACTTCTTAATGCCATTGTAGGTTAAAATTCATTTGTATATTTGTAAATAGTTGTTTATGCAACTATTTTCTATTTCAGTAATAAATTATCTAATATGAAAATACTGGTTTGTATTAATAAAACACCAGATACCACATCAAAAATTGCCTTTAAAAACAACCAAACAGCATTTGATGATTCAGGAGTACAATGGATTATAAATCCTTACGACGAATGGTATTCATTGGTTCGTGCCATTGAATTGAAAGAAAAAGATCCAACAATAACTATTCATATAGTTACAGTAGGTTCGGCAGGCTGCGATCCTATCATTCGTAAAGCATTTGCACTTGGCGGTGATGAAGCGTTTAGAATTAATATAGACAGTACAGATAGTTATTTTATTGCTGCTCAAATAGCTGATTTAGCCAAAAACAACCAGTATGATTTAATATTTACAGGAAAAGAATCCATTGATTATAATAGTGCTGCTATTGGTGGTATTATTGCCCAATTAATTGATGCACCCTATATTTCCCTGGCTACCTTATTTGAACTGAATGGTCATTCGGCAACTATTACACGTGAAATTGAAAGCGGAGAAGAAGTTGCTGAAGTAAATTTACCAGTTGTGGTGAGTTGCCAAAAAGGAATGGCAGAACAAAGAATACCTAATATGCGTGGAATAATGGCTGCACGCACTAAACCATTAAATGTAATTGAGCCAATTGCACAAGAAACTTTTACTAGCATTATCAATTTCGAATTACCTCCAGCAAAAGCAGGTGTTAAATTAGTTGCTGCAGATAATGTAGCGGAATTAATTAAACTATTACACGAAGAAGCCAAAGTATTTTAATCTTTAAAATTATTCAACTAATGTCAGTACTAATATTCATAGAACATTCAGAAGGACTAATAAAAAAATCTGCTCACGAAGTACTTACTTATGGTGCAATATTGGCAGCACAATTAGGTACTACCGCTGAAGGGTTGGTGCTTGGTACTGTTACCGAAAATCTAACAGCATTAGGAAAATATGGTGTTACCAAAATTAACCAAATTAATATTGAATCTTTAAATATTATTGATTCAAAATTATACGCAGCAACTATTGCAGAAGCTGTTTCTATAACAGGTGCATCGGTGATAATTTTTTCACACACACCAACTGGAAAATCAATTGCAGCAATCGTTTCTGCAAAACTTAAAGCAGGACTGGTATCAGGTGCGGCTGCTTTACCAGATACGTCTAACGGATTTGTAGTTCGTAAGTCGGTCTTCTCCAGCAAAGCCTACGCAAACATTCGTATCAACACTCCTATTAAAGTAATTTCAGTAAATCCAAATAGTATTTCTGCAGTGATTGGAGATGGCGATGCAACAATAAACCAATTAACAATTAATGTAGGTGCTCCTAGCATAAAAATCATAGCAGTTAATAAAATAACCGGTGAAATTCCTTTAACTGAAGCAGATATTGTAGTAAGTGGTGGACGTGGATTAAAAGGACCAGAAAACTGGGGCGTATTATTAGATTTAGCAAACGCTCTAGGCGCAGCAACTGCTTGTAGTAGACCAGTTGGAGATGCACATTGGAGACCACACCACGAACACGTAGGACAAACAGGTGTTCAAGTTGCACCCAACTTATATATTGCCTTAGGTATTTCTGGTGCAATTCAACATTTAGCAGGTGTGAATAGAAGTAAAACAATAGTGGTTATTAATAAAGATCCCGAAGCACCTTTCTTTAAATCTGCCGACTATGGAATTGTTGGAGACTTATTCGAAATTGTACCGCAAATGACTGCAGAAATTAAAAGAATAAAAGGAATCGCATAAGTTTCAAAGACTATATCAGTAAATGATAAACCGCTTATCACTGTAAATTTTCGTTGGGCAGTCTAGATTCGTATTTATTTTTGTTTACTTTTGTTCTGTTATGAAAAAGATTAAACTGGAAATAGTTGCGCTTTCACATAGTATTACACAATCTCATTCTTATGCTGTAGTACTTGGAGAATTGAATGGATTGCGCAGGCTTCCTATTGTAATTGGAGGATTTGAAGCACAAGCAATAGCAGTAGCACTTGAACATATGCAACCCAGTCGCCCGCTCACTCATGATCTTATGAAAAACTTCATGAATTCCTTTGGTATTGAATTACAAGAAATAATTATTAGCGATTTACAAGAAGGTATATTTTATTCAAAATTAGTTTGTTATACCACCAATGATACTATTGAAATTGATAGTCGCACCAGTGATGCACTCGCACTGGCAGTTCGCTTTAGTTGTCCTATTTATACTTACGAACATATTTTAGAAAATGCTGGAATATTAATGGATGACACCACTAATAAAAAAACAAGTTCCGATGCATTAAGAACAGAAGAATTTAATTCAGATCATGAAAATCTTAGCAGTCTAGTATTAGAAGAACTACAAATTTTACTCAATAAAGTTTTAGAACAAGAAGATTATATCAGAGCAATTTCCATACGAGACGAGATTCAAAAAAGAAAAAAATAGACACGTTGTATGGTAGCATTCCCCAACTGCAAAATAAATCTAGGACTGCATATCACGCAAAAAAGGGCTGATGGATACCATAATATTGAAACCGTTTTTTATCCCATTGCTTTCAATGATATTTTAGAAATTATTCCAACAAATAGCCCTAATAATGTTGAATACAATAGTTCTGGTATTTCTATCTCTGGAAATAGTGCCGATAATCTATGCGTTAAAGCTTATCATTTATTAAAAAAAGATTTTCCGAAAATTCCTTCCATCCAAATGCATTTGCATAAAAATATTCCAATGGGTGCAGGACTTGGTGGAGGAAGTGCAGACGGAAGCTTTGCGTTGAAAATGATGAATCAGCAATTTCAATTAAATTTATCTGATGCACAATTGATTCAGTATGCTTTGCTATTAGGAAGTGATTGTCCTTTTTTTATTTTGAATACAGCTTGCATCGGTAAAGGACGTGGAGAACTATTAACACCAATTGAATTAGATTTTTCTTCACATAAAATACAAATCATTAATCCAGGTATTCACATTAATACAGGTTGGGCCTTTTCTCAAATAAATCCAACGCAACCAATATTGTCTATCGAACAAATTATTCAACAACCTATTGAGGCATGGAAAGGAAAATTAACCAACGATTTTGAACCACCTGTTTGCAAGCAATATCCTGAAATTGCTTTACTAATAAACCAATTATACAAAGCCAATGCAGTGTATGCAGCACTTTCGGGAAGCGGCAGTACTGTTTTTGCGTTATTTAAAAAATCAGATCCCATACAAATTTCAGTTCCTGATCATTACTATACTAAGCTAGTTGATTAGATTTTATCTAACAAAATTGCACAATCATTAAACAATCTCAAAAATTATAGGATAGATTACATTTCACTAGTAGCAATTTGCGAATTTTATAGTAAATTGCCTGAATCGATTGCCCGCCAAATATTTCCTGAATATTAATAATTCGGTTTTGTATGCTTGATAATAAAAACAAGCAAGGATTATATGATCCTTCGTTTGAACATGATGCCTGCGGTATTGGTTTTGTAGCTAATATTAAAGGAAATAAATCGCACCAATATATTTCGGATGCATTGACTGTATTGGAAAACATGGAACACCGTGGTGCCTGTGGTTGCGAAAACAATACAGGTGATGGGGCTGGAATTATGCTTCAAATGCCACATGAGTTTTTCTTTGACGAATGTTTGCACCTTGGTATTACATTGCCTGAATATGGCAGATATGGTGTAGGATTCTTGTTTTTTTCAAAAGAAATTAGTGTAAGAGAAGAGTGTAGAGATATTTTTAATAGAGCTGCCGAAAAACTCGGTTTAGAAATCCTTGGCTACAGAAGGGTTCCAGTAAATAGAACCGATATTGGACCTACAGCTTTATCTGTAGAACCTTGTATGGAACAGGTTTTCATAGCTTGTCCAGACCATATTCATGATTCTGAAGCTTTTGAACGCAAATTATTTGTACTCAGAAACTATGCAACACATACCATTCAAAATAGCGTTAAAAAAGACCAAGTAGGTTTCTATTTATCTTCATTATCGTATAAAACAATCGTTTACAAAGGACAATTAACTAGTTTACAAGTTCGTGGTTATTTCCCCGATTTGAGTGATAAAAGAGTGGTTTCTGCTTTTGGATTAGTGCACTCTCGTTTTGCCACTAATACCTTCCCTTCTTGGAAATTAGCACAGCCTTTCAGATATATTGCCCATAATGGCGAAATCAATACCCTACAAGGAAATTTAAACTGGTTACGCACCAGTGAAAAATACTTTACATCTCCATTCTTTTCAAAAGAAGAAATGGATATGTTGCTTCCTATTGTAACCAACGGCCAATCCGACTCTGCTAGTCTAGACAATATGATTGAGTTGCTCACATTAACGGGTCGTTCATTGCCACATGTAATGATGATGCTTATTCCAGAAGCATGGGATGACAACAAAGACATGGATGCCATTAAAAAAGCATTCTATGAATTCCACGCTTGCTTTATGGAACCATGGGATGGCCCAGCTTCTATTTCTTTTACAGATGGAAAAATTATTGGTGCAACACTTGATAGAAATGGATTAAGACCTTCTAGATATTGTGTTACCAATGACGATCGCGTAATTATGGCTTCTGAAACAGGCGTATTACCAATTGATCCATCCACCATTATTGAAAAAGGCCGACTACAACCAGGTAAAATGTTTGTAGTGGATATGGAACAAGGACGCATTATTAGTGACGAAGAATTAAAACAAGATATCTGTTCTAATAAAACTTATGCAGAATGGCTCAATAAATATAAAATCCGTTTAGAAGAACTTCCAGAGCCTAGGGTAATGTTTACCCATTTAGAACAAGATCAGGTTTTTAAATACCAAAAAGTATTTGGTTATTCAACAGAAGATTTAGATAATATTATTGCCCCAATGGCTATTGATGGAAAGGAGCCCATTGGCTCGATGGGAACAGATACACCATTAGCAATCTTGAGCGATGAACCACAACATTTAAGTAGTTATTTTAAACAATTGTTTGCCCAAGTAACCAACCCTCCTATTGATCCTATTCGTGAAAGGATGGTGATGTCATTAGTAACATTTGCAGGAAGTACTGGAAATTTATTAGTAGAAAATCCATTGGCTTGCCATGTGGTTGCGTTGCAACAACCTGTTTTAAATAACCACGAGTTAGAAAAAATTAGAAGTATCGATACTGGTGTGTTTCAAGCAAAAACATTACAAACTTATTTTAGGGCCGATGGAAAAGCTGGCTCACTAAAAAAAGGTCTTGATCGTTTGTGCAGATATGCTGTAGATGCAGTAGAAGATGGATTTGAGGTAATCATTCTAACAGATCGTGCCATTGATTCAGACCACGCACCAATACCTTCATTACTTGCTACGGCTGCTGTTCACCACCACTTAATTAGAAAAGGTTTACGCGGACAAGTTGGAATTATTGTAGAAGCAGGAGACGTTTGGGAAGTGCACCATTTTGCATGTTTGATAGGTTTTGGCGCTACTGCTATCAATCCATATTTGGCACTATCTACTATACGCGATATGCGTTTAAGCGGAAAAATGCAAACAACATTAGAACCAGAATACCTAAAGAAAAATTATATCAAAGCCGTTAACGATGGGCTTTTGAAAGTTTTTTCTAAAATGGGTATATCCACTTTGCAGTCCTACCAAGGTGCACAGATTTTTGAAATCATTGGATTAAATAGCGAAGTAGTTGACACGTATTTTTCTGGCGCAACTTCACGTATTCAAGGAATGGGATTAGACGAGATTGCTAGAGAAACGCTATCAAAACATTTCTTTGCATTTAGCCGTAAAGAAATTCCTGTAGACCGTTTACCAGTGGGTGGTGTCTATCAATGGAAACGCAAAGGAGAATTCCATTTATTCAATCCACAAACTATCCATTTATTACAACATTCTACGCAATCTAACGACTACGAGACCTTTAAAAAATATAGTAAACTTGTAGATGATCAAGCGGTAAAAGCTTGTACTATTAGAAGTCAGTTTCAATTTAAACGCAATCTTCCCGCCATTTCAATTGATGAAGTAGAACCAGCAGAAAGTATTTACAAACGTTTTGCGTCTGGCGCCATGTCGTTTGGTTCCATTTCTTGGGAAGCACATACTACGCTTGCCATTGCCATGAATCGATTGGGCGGAAAAAGCAATACAGGAGAAGGTGGAGAAGACGAAATCCGTTTTACAAAAATGGAAAATGGAGATTCGATGCGTTCCTCTATTAAACAAGTTGCTTCTGCACGTTTTGGTGTAACCAGTTATTATTTATCAGAAGCCGACGAATTACAAATTAAAATGGCGCAAGGTGCAAAACCTGGCGAAGGCGGACAACTACCCGGACACAAAGTGGATGACTGGATTGGTAAAACCAGACACTCTACACCAGGTGTTGGTTTAATATCTCCGCCGCCACACCACGATATTTATTCTATTGAAGATTTGGCACAACTAATATTCGATTTAAAAAATGCCAACAGAGCTGCGAGAATCAATGTAAAATTGGTTTCTAAAGCTGGCGTTGGAACCATAGCAGCTGGTGTAGCAAAAGCAAAAGCAGATGTAGTTTTAATATCGGGTTTCGATGGAGGAACAGGTGCATCGCCCATTAGTTCTATCAAACACGCAGGTTTACCTTGGGAATTAGGTTTAGCAGAAGCCCATCAAACATTGGTAAAGAATAAGTTACGTAGTAGAGTTGTTTTACAAGCAGACGGTCAAATGAAAACCGGAAGAGATATTGCTGTTGCAGCATTTTTAGGGGCCGAAGAATGGGGAGTAGCCACAGCGGCACTAATTGTTGAAGGATGTATTATGATGCGCAAATGTCATATGAATACTTGCCCTGTTGGAGTAGCAACGCAAGATCCAGAACTTCGCAAAAGATTTAAAGGAGACCCAGATCATATTGTTAACTTCTTTAAGTTCATTACACAAGAACTCCGCGAAATTATGGCTGAGCTTGGCTATAGAACTGTTAATGAAATGATTGGACAGGTTGAAAATCTTGAAATGAGAGAGGGCATCAACCATTGGAAATCTGGTAAATTAGATTTGAGTCCAATATTATATAAAGAGCCTGCTGATGCTACTACAGGTTTATACAACCAAGAAACACAAGACCATGGCTTAAGCGATGTGTTGGATTGGCAATTATTAAAAATAGCGCAACCTGCCATTGATCATTTAGAGCGCGTTGAAGGTAGTTTCTTAATAAAAAATACCGATAGAACTGTTGGCACAATTGTATCTAACGAAATAACCAAAAAACACAAAGCTGCTGGCTTGCCAGACGATACCATACATTTTAATTTTACAGGTACTGCCGGACAAAGTTTTGCCGCATTTAATGCCAAAGGAATTACACACGAATTAGAAGGTGACGCAAACGACTATTTTGGAAAAGGATTGAGTGGTGCTAAACTAATAGCCTACCCCGATAAAAAAGCAATATTTGTTCCTGAAGACAATAGTATTATTGGAAATACTGCATTCTATGGAGCAACCAGTGGAGAAGCATATATCCGTGGAAAAGCTGGAGAACGTTTCTGTGTAAGAAACTCAGGAGCCAAAGTGGTTGTGGAAGGTGTTGGAGACCATGGTTGTGAATACATGACAGGTGGTATAGCCGTAATTTTAGGTGATACTGGCAGAAACTTTGCAGCAGGCATGAGTGGTGGTATTGCATATATATATGATACCAAAGGCGATTTTGCAAATAAATGCAATATAGAAATGGTTGACTTAGATCCGCTTGATGAAGAAGATGCAATAGTATTAAATGATTTAATTACCAAACACTATGCTTATACGGCAAGTAGTATTGCCAAATTTGTAATAGGCGATTTCGACAATCAATTGAAAAACTTTATTAAAGTATTTCCAAAAGATTACAAAAAAGTGGTGTTAGAAAAAAGAAAAAACAGCGGTGTGATATCAGGCAAATAAGCAAAGAACAAAACATTGATCTATCAAATCAACTACTATGGGCAAACCAACAGGTTTTATAGAATTTACAAGAGAGCTACCAATCAAACGACCAGTTGTGGAACGTTTGAATGATTATAAAGAATTTGTAGAACAATTACCAGAACAGAAATTAAACGAACAGTCTGCAAGATGCATGAACTGTGGCGTACCATTTTGTCATAGCGGCTGTCCTTTAGGAAATATCATTCCTGAATTCAATGATGCAGTGTACAAAAAAAGTTGGGCAGAGGCGTATGATATTTTAAGTTCCACTAATAATTTTCCTGAGTTTACTGGAAGAATATGTCCTGCTCCTTGCGAAAGCGCTTGTGTTTTAGGAATTAATCAACCTCCTGTAGCTATTGAAGAAATTGAAAAGCATATTATTGAAATAGCTTTTGAAAAAGGATTTGTAAAAGCACATAAACCCAATCTTCGTTCAGGAAAAAAAGTAGCCGTAATTGGCTCTGGGCCTGCTGGTTTAGCCACCGCAGCTCAATTAAATTATGCAGGTCATTCAGTAACTATTTTTGAAAGAGACGATGCAGCAGGTGGATTATTGCGTTATGGCATTCCAGATTTCAAATTAGAAAAATGGTTAATTGACAGACGTATTAGTTTAATGGAAGAAGAAGGCATAGTTTTTAAATGCAATTCAAATGTAGGCGTGAATGTTAGCATCAACGATTTACTACGCGAGTTTCATGCAATTGTATTAGCAGGAGGATCAACCATTCCAAGAGACTTAACTATACCAGGCAGAGAATTAAACGGCGTTTATTATGCCATGGAATTCTTAAAACAACAAAATAAAAGAGTAGCCAATAAAAAAGTTGAAACCGCAGATTTACTAGCATCTCGTAAAAATGTGGTAGTAATTGGTGGCGGTGATACAGGAAGTGATTGTGTTGGCACCTCTAATAGACAAGGTGCTGTATCTGTAACCCAATTTGAATTATTACCAAAGCCAACAGAATCAAGAACTTCTATTATGCCTTGGCCAACTTATCCTATGACATTAAAAACTACCTCTTCGCACGAAGAAGGTGCTAACCGTCAATGGGCTATTGCAACAAAATCATTTAATGCAGACGAAAAAGGCAATTTAAAATCGCTGACAATTGTAGATTTAGAATGGAGTTTGTCAACAGACGGCAGACCGGCTAAGTTTACCGAAAGAGCAGGAAGTGAAAGAGATATTCCATGCGAATTGGCATTATTAGCAATGGGGTTTGTTCATCCACAACATGAAGGACTCATAAAACAATTAGGGGTTGGCCTAGACGATAGAGGCAATATAAAAGCCGATGAAAAACAATTTCAAACCAATATTCAAAAAATATTTACGGCTGGTGATATGCGCCGCGGACAATCATTAGTAGTTTGGGCTATAAGCGAAGGACGTGAATGTGCTAGAAAAGTTGATATTTATTTATCTGGTAGTTCTTTATTAGAAACAAAAGACCATAGTCATATAGCCACAACATAATATTACAAATAATAATATTTAAAAAAACCTGTTTGATTAATCATCAAGCAGGTTTTTTTTTAGAATATTTTCTAATTATTTCAGATTACATTTATATTATTTTTCAGTTTTCAACCTGATTATACACATTATATTAAATTATATATTTACTTTTTTACCATTTTTAATGTATTTAGTAATAACTTAGCGGTAATTAATTAATATTATTTTTTATTCTAATACTAACCTAAAATTTAAAAAAATGAAAGAAAACTCAATTCAAAGAGTCGCACCATTTCTTGCGTTGCTAATTGTAGCAATAGCCGCAATTTTTGTTCCAACACTTCCTGCATTCAACGATGGAGGAAAATATAGTTCAGCAGATATTAGCTGGATGATTGTTGCAACAGCACTTGTTTTTTTAATGACACCTGCCCTAGCCTTTTTTTACGGAGGAATGGTTCATCGTAAAAACATCATCTCTACAATGATGAAAAGCATAGTAGCTACTGGTGTAGTTAGTATTGTTTGGGTAGTAGTTGGATATAGCTTGTGTTTTGGAGATAGCATTGGAGGAATTATTGGAAATCCTGCAACACATTTTATGTTTAAAGGTGTTGCTTCTGGCGCTCCATGGAGTTTAGCACCAACTATCCCATTAAGTTTGTTTGCATTATTTCAATTAATGTTTGCCATCATCACACCAGGATTGGTGGTTGGTGCTGTTGCTGAACGTGTTCGCTTTACATCATATACTTTGTTTATATTATTATTCAGTTTATTAGTATATGCTCCAATTGCGCATTGGACCTGGCATCCAGAAGGATTTTTATTTAAAATGGGTGCATTAGATTTTGCTGGCGGAACTGTTGTACATATTTCAGCAGGATGCGCTGCATTAGCTGGAGCATTAGTATTAAAGCGTCGTCAATCTCATATTGAACAACAAGAAATTTCACCAGCAAATATTCCATACGTATTAATAGGGACAGGATTACTATGGTTTGGTTGGTTTGGATTTAATGCAGGTTCTGCTGGAGCTGCAAATGCATTGGCTGTATCTGCTTTTGCAACAACCAATACAGCAGCTGCTGCAGCAGGTTTATCTTGGATGTTTTTTGACGTATTACGTGGAAAAAAACCATCTGTATTAGGTTTTTGTATTGGAGCAGTAGTTGGCCTAGTTGCCATTACCCCAGCAGCGGGATTTGTTGCAATACCTCAAAGTATTTTCATTGGATTTATTGCAGCTATCATTTCAAACTTAGCTGTACATTATAAAGCAAAATCAAGTCTTGACGATACACTAGATGTATTTCCTTGTCATGGTTTGGGAGGTATGGTTGGTATGATAATGACCGGAATTTTCGCTACCAAAAATGTAAATGGTGGCGGAAATGATGGTTTACTTTATGGCAATTCTAGCTTTTTCTTTATTCAATTAAAAGCTTTAGCCATTGTGGTAACCTACAGTTTTGTTGTATCCTTACTAATATTTAAATTCATTGATATTGTATTGCCATTACGTGTAAGTATTGAAGATGAAACTCTTGGATTAGATGCATCTCAACACAATGAGAAATACGGAAGAAGACCTGAATTAGCTTAGTTAAAAAAAATAAGG
>Ga0209596_1001703_pt1 | contig 18625 bp, 20 predicted proteins | sample M_130807_MF_Meta_FD_187314 | JGI IMG/M metagenome (GOLD analysis project Ga0209596, IMG submission 187314) | Freshwater microbial communities from Lake Montjoie, Canada to study carbon cycling - M_130807_MF_MetaG (SPAdes) (version 2) | ecosystem: Environmental > Aquatic > Freshwater > Lake...
ATACTCGAGGCCCGTCGTGCCTCGAATCAATCCATCGCAGACAGCATGCGATGGATAGGTCAAGAAGCATTTGCAGAGTTGCGGCGTCGCCCGAAACCTGGCTTAACCATGGACTCAATCGTCATGCTTCTTCACTCTCTAGCGGATGGTGCTGTCGATCGTATGCTGATCTCCCCAGGGTGTATGTCCCTCGATGAGGTTGTGAGCGCGATGATTGAACTCGCAATGGCCCTCTCAGAGGATGGCTCGATGAGCGATCCTAGAATCCCGGATAATGAGGATGGGCGACGAGTCTTCACTGAACTCGTAGATACTGCGGATAACTTCTGGAGCGGAGGTGGCAGGATGGAGACGATAGCGGAGGCTTCAATGCAGCTTGACACCTCCCTAGAGACGCTCATGGTTCTCTTCCCTACAATCAATCATCTCGCCGACTCTGTACTTCGTGTGCGCACGATTGCATCGGGGATTGACCCCGGTGCCCTTGAGCCTATGAACGTACTTCTAGCGGCCTCGCTTAGGAGGTTGGCGCGAGCAGCAGACAGCATTCCAGCGGTGGTGCGCTATGCAAGCGACATCAACGAGGAGCACTCGGTACTGAATGAACTCTGCCAATTGGCAGCGAGCATCGCAACCAATGTCCGTACGGCAGTAGAACCCCAGCGGCTAGCAGAGCAGTTGGTCTCGCTCGCATCCCAGGGGACCTCGCAGATCGAGACTGTTGAGTTGCTCCTAGAGATGCTGCAGGCAAAGCCTGCTACCTAGCAACGCTTACTTGGCGCTGCCGTCACGATCAGCGTCTTGGCGAGCTTCTCGTTTTTTGCGGATGCGGTCCATGTAGAAGAGCGATGCAAAGAGGAGTCCGATAAATACTGCGAGCAGAACAAACGCTAAGCCGCCTTGTCCGTTCTCTCCACCAGCATCAACGAGTTGGCCGTTGTTGATATCAGGGCCGCAGCCGGTGAGCATCACAAGCGTGACAAGAGTTAGGAGGGTAAGAGCAGCACGCCTAACGAAGAGCGCAGTTTGATTGGAGGTGAGTATCGAGGTCATCTTTATCAATACTCCTAGACGCCAGCGGGGGTTGGGGATTTATCGGCGGCCTCTTGCTCGGCGAGCTCCTGAAGGTCACGCTCTCGCCAGTGCAGCCCAAGAAGGAAGAGTGCGAACATGATGCCAGAAGAGACCATCACCATAAATGGCGGGAATCGAAGTGAGCCAAGGTCTTTCTCAAGCACGATGGTCGTTGCCTGCTTGTCGGGGTCGCAGGTTGGTGCAGGGATCGGGTCTCCGAAGGGAACCTGCTGAGCCTCTAGATCAATTGGGCAGAGAACCGCTACCGCATAACTCGGCACATGAGCAGTTACGTGTACCCACGGGAAAGAGGCATCTGCAGCGACCTTGATATCCCCGAGGTGAAAGTAGGGAGAGGTCTTATCGAGCCACGCGCCGCCACCAGTTGTATAAGCAGCCGCTACTAGATAATCAGTTGAGGACTCAAAGGTCTGGAAACTATTCGGCAACTCTGCAGGTACCCCACCGATGCTCTTAGGGATCACTACAAGAGCATCAATCGCCGCCTTGACGTTTGTGGTCTCAGCAAGATCAAGTTTGTTCTTTGGGCCAATCTTCTGTATCGCCTCGATCTTCGACCTTGCGAAGTCATCGCCAGCGATGCTCTCATTCGCTGAATAACCAGGGATGCGGCCCTTGAGCGTGTTAAGAGGAGAAGCGGTTGTCCACCAGAGTGTTGATAGGAGCATCAGCATCCCGGAGAGCGCTGCACCCACGATTAAAAATGCGAGTCGAGCACCAGTATTGGTTGCTACGAGTAGGTAGGTGCCGCCGATGAAGAGCCCAAACGCTGAGACCACGACAAGTACCCCGAGAATCGTCGGGTACCAAATACTTGGATCCTTGATACCCGTGTTCGCAAAAATAAGTAGGAGGTTCACGCTTGGCTCCTGGTGCCTGACTTAGAGGCCGCGCTCGTAGCGGACAATGGACTCGATCTGTGCCTTGGTTAGGAAGAGACCCATATGGGGCATCTGGCCTGAAGAAATTCCGCGCACTCCGTATGGCTTGTTCACGGCAGCCCCAACCGATATCCACTCATACTGCTTCTGGAAGCCTGGAGTAGTGGAGTCGTCGATGGGTGTACCTGGGAACTGCAGTAGTACCGATCCACCACGAAGCGATGGGCCGAGTGCTCCGGAACCAGCAGGGGGAAGATCTGGAATTAATGGGTTAGACGGGTCAAAGTAAGACCAAGTCTTGGTGTGGCATCGAGCGCAGTTGGTCTCGAAGAGTAGTTGACCCTCACTTGCGTTTTTAGCCTCAACTGAGCGCGCCTTGCTACGTGCAAGTGCAGACTCCGCACCGGATACAGCGGACTCGGCTGCAGTTCGATCCTCTGTTGTCGCGTCAGCAGGTAGATCCGCAAGGGTTGCGGTCGCTGTCGCAAGATTGCTCTCTGCAATCTTGACGCTTCCAGCCTGCTCGGCTTTGTACTTAGAGGGCGCAGCGGTTGCAGTGGCCTTTGCCTTCGTCGGCGAGATCTGAATTGAATGCAGGTAAGCGATCAAGTCACTAATGGCTTGATCGTTCTTCGGGCCACCGCCGGCTATACCCCATGCCGGCATCGGCGATCCTGGGCGACCGTATACAAGAATATTGTGCACCTGCGAGTCGTCGAATCGGTAGAAGACGTTGTTTATGGAGGGTGCCTTCCATGAAACCTTGATCGGTCGAGCAGTTGTGCTGCCCTGCGCTGCTGGTGTCACCACAAATGGTGCTGCGCCTCCACCTGCGTCGGCTCCATGGCAGTTTGCGCAGAGGAGCGACTTTGCTCCCTCATAGGCAGGCATTGTTTCATTGGCGAATAGAACTGCCCCGCGCTCAACGGCACGCTCATCGAATCCGACAACTGCTGCATCTTGGCGTGCTGGCTCAACCAACCAGTAGAGAGGGAGGCCTGCAGCAAGAATGAGCGAGAACGTAAATGCCCAGCGAAGTGAGCGCTCAAGTTTGCGACCCTCCATAACATCATCTTCAAGAGGCGTTGCGAGGTTCTGTGGAGTCTTCTCAACAGGCTGGCGTCTAACGCTGAGGATTCGGAATGCAACTATTCCTGCAATCGCAGCGATGGCGAGAATGTTTAGGGTGATGAGACCCGTGCGGAGTGTGATGGCGAGTATTGGCATCTTGAATCAGCCTCCAACGCAGGGAGGCCCTTCGGCACCCTGACCCGTCGTGTCGGTTCCGATTGGCGCACCAGTCAGAACAACGGATGTATCGATTGTGAGCGATCCACTACCCGAGATCGCTATGACGAAGTGGTCAAGACCGCGAGGAGCGGGGCCACCCTTCTTCTCTCCAACTCGGCTGTACTTGGAGCCGTGGCAAGGGCACTCAAACCACTGAGAGCTTGCACACCAAGGGACCTTGCACCCAAGGTGAACGCACTTCTGGTAAATCGCGACGATTCCCTGCTCCATATCTGGAATGATCTTCTCGTACTGCGGAATCTTCTTGGCCTTCGATGCATCTGCGGTGGGGTAGGGAACTAGGTAAGTTCGAGCCTCGGGTACGTAGTAGGGCTCTTTCTTCTCCGACGTGTAAGCAAGAACATCCTTGAGGGACTTGTCTACAGCAACCTTGCCGCCGAAACCACCGGTAGATTCGGAGTAGAGGAACGCAAGCGCTGCTGCTCCGAATGCTCCGATAGCGAGAGAGAGAGATAGGACGATGCCGCGGTTGAAGAATTGCCTCCGGCTGATTCCGATCGTCTCTTCGTCAGCGGGGGTGAACTTCGCTACCTCGCCACTCTTCTTTGTGGCCGGAGCGGAGCCAGTTGCAACGAGAGCGTCTCGAGTCTCGTCTGAGCGCTCGCGTGCCTCCGCGCTTGCCGCTGCCTCACCATCAAGGTCCGGGGTGCTGCCTGCTTCACGGTCGCGCTGACGAGTCTCTTGCGTAAGGCGACCAGTTACGTTGCCCTCTGCATCAGTTGAGCGCTTTCGCGCAGCAGCGAGCACCGCGATAACCGCGGCGGCAAGGAGAACAACTATGGCAATTACAACGATCACAGTGTCTTGCTCCTACAGCTCAAAGAAGATTCCGTTCTTCCACGGGAAGACGAAGTTGAATCCCGCTCCACGGAAGAACGAACCAATAATGACGAGGATGGTCCAGAACACGAGGAAGAGGGTGAACATTGAGATCGCCCACTTTCGGTCGTCTGGCTTATTCGAAGGGTTCTTATCTACGTAAGGCGAGATGATTAGCAAGAAGATGCCCATTCCCGGGATGGTCACACCTGCGACCATCGGGTGAAACATGGTGAGCATCTCTTGAAGCCCAAGGAAGTACCAAGGAGCCTTAGAAGGGTTGGGTGTTTGGTTTACATCCGCAAGCCCAAGGAGTGGAGCGCGCACGAGTGTTGAGAAGATCAACATCATCGCGAGTGCTGCGAGTGCTGCAGCAAGTTCGATAACAAGAAGGTGAGGCCAGGTGTGGACTTTGTCTACAGCCTCAGCGCGAGTCTGCTGAATAGAGCCAGACTTAACGACTGTTAGCAGGCGCTGAGTGTGCCCATCGGGTCCAGTGCCAGAAGGCGCATTAGGTGCGGCGGTCTTAACGGTCGTTGACGCAGCTGCGGCCGCAGGGACTACAGCGCCAGCGGCTCCACCAGCTGCTGCAACGCGACGTTTGCGCGCACGCTCGAGCAAGTGAGCGGGTACTCCGTCACGGTCCTCTGTGATCTCTTGACTGTCATCACCGGCAACTGCAGCGGGCGCAGGGGCTGCGGCCTCTGCAGGGGCATCAACAGCTGTCGTCTCACGGGTCGTCTCTTCCGCTGCCTGATCGGGCGCGGCTTCACCTGAGGTGCCGGCAAGTTGTGCACGCCTCTCGGCGCTGCGCTTTAGAAGGTGTTCTGGTACTTCAACCATTTATCTACTCCTCGGCCTATAGGGGACCGGAGATGCCGCCATCCTTGCGGACGCGCCAGAAGTGAATCGCCATGAAAATCACGGCGACAAAGGGCAAGAGAATCACGTGCAGCACATACCAACGAAGAAGTGTGTCTCCGCTGATCTCCTTTGCACCTAGTAACGCATATCGAATTTGAGTACCGAATACCGGCGAGTAACCCATCATGTTCGTACCAACCGTTACAGCCCATAGTGCCAACTGGTCCCATGGAAGTAGGTATCCGGTGAAGGAGAGCATGAGCGTGAGTACAAGAAGAATGACACCGATTACCCAGTTGAACTCACGTGGCGCTTTATATGCACCGTGATAAAAGACTCGGCTCATATGTAAGAACACGCTGATGACCATGAGGTGAGCGGCCCAGCGGTGCATGTTGCGAATTAGCGATCCGAAGTAAACGGCTGTCTCGAGTTGCTGGATGTTGGCCCAGGCCTGCGTATCTGTTGGTCGGTAGAAGAACATCAAGAAGATGCCGGTAACCGTTAGGAGGATGAAGGTGAAGAACGAGAGGCCACCAAGGCAGAGCGTGTAGGAGACCTTTACGGCATGCCTCTTAACCTTCACTGGGTGAAGGTGGTAGAGCAGGCTGTTCATGACGACGTATGAACGGTTACGCGGACTATCCGTGTAGCCCTTGCGGAAGATTGAACCCGGGCGGAATATCGAGTTCCATGCCTGTGAGTCCGTGACTTTTCCGCCGAGCTCGCTGGCCCGATCCGCTAATTTTGTGCTGTTACCGTTGCCATCGGCCACGGTGGTCTCTCCTTGTTTAGTGGGTTAGAACCGAACTCCATATGAGTACCCATGGCGCTGCGTGCGCGCATGGGGGTCACCTACGGCGCCGGGGTCGGCGATCTTGCCAAGAATTATTACTCCCGTTGGGCAGCGATCGACGCAGAGTGCGCAGCGTGTGCAGATGTCTTCGTCGACGATGAATGCAACGGTGTCGCGCGGATCCTCACCTGGGAGTTCGGTTCCGATTGCCTCGGTAATTGCATCTACCGAGACCATATGGATGCATTTCCATGGGCAGATGTCTACGCAGCCCTCGCACATGATGCACTCAGACTGATCAATGTGCAGAAATTGTTTTGGCTTTACCGATGCCAAGAGGTAACTCGGGTCGACCTCTTGGAGCAGATAGTCGGTTGAGAAATCTGGCATTGGCGGATTCGCATCGTTGCGCCCCATTGCTTACGCCTTGGCCTTGAGCGGACGACCGAAGCGTGATGTTCCGGACTCAACCGTCGCCTCTTTGAGGGCGTCGGCCTCAGCCTGTGTCGGGCGCTTCTGCCACTTCGAGATGATTGCGATATTGAGTCCGAAGAGCATTACGTAGAAGGTGACAACAACTATGTCGCGCAGGGCTTGATAGTTAAACGAGATTGGAATCTTTACTCCGACGATCACTTGTCCGCTTTGAAATAGGAATTTGTCGGTTCCCCACTTGAAATAACTATCAAAGACCGTGATGATCTCGTGCGGAACTACTGCATAGGCGAGCGCAAAAATTGCGAATACGTAGAGCGAGCCCGCCATTGCTTGCGCCCATGTTGAGGGGCGAGCTGGTTTTGGCTTGCGCATCTGCCAGAGGATTAGCCCAGTACCAATGATCAGCAAGAGGGATGACCAAATGAGGCGTCCTGCTGGTCTTAGGAAGTGCCAGTCTGGCAACAAGTTGGGCATCGAGCGTGTTTCCTCCAAGGCGAGTGTCGGTTAGCAGGTTACCTATGCCGAGGCTCCTAACGCAGGTTCGGGGGAAGTATTTATGGGGACTCGATTGCGTGAAACTTGCCACACTAAATACCGGGGATTCTTGATGCGCGCGTTGCGGTAAATGGAGTGAAGTTGCGCGACGATATGCAGATGTCAAAGCGATACGACGCTTTAGTAATTGGTGCCGGGCCGGCGGGTGCATCTGCGGCCTATTGGCTTGCCCAAAACGGGCACTCCGTACTCGTCGTCGAGCGAAAGCGATTCCCAAGGGACAAAACCTGTGGGGACGGGCTTACCCCGAGGTCAGTTAAGCAACTCACGGATATGGGGTTAGCTGAGCCCCTCGCCGATTTCCACCGGTATGACGGCCTCAGATCAATAGCCCATGGGGTGACCATGGAGTTAGCGTGGCCCCAGCACCCCGATTTCCCAGATTATGGGTATGTTGTGCGGCGCCGGGACCTAGATGAGATGGTTGCCGAGCGCTCCGTCAAGGCCGGGGCCACTCTCTGGCAGGGCTGCGAGGCCGTCGAACCCACACTAGAGAGCGGAATTGTTACTGGCGCAACGGTAAAACATAAGGATACGGGCACCTTAGAGAATGTCTCAGCTCGTTATGTAGTGGTGGCAGATGGGGCAAACTCCCGATTTGGAAGGGCTCTAGGGACGAATCGAGACCGCAAATATCCCCTAGGAATGGCTGTTCGCGGCTATTACCGGAGTCCGCGCCATGAAGATCCTTGGATCGAGAGCCACTTAGATATCGTTGATCGCTCCGGAGCCCATGTCCCAGGCTACGGCTGGATTTTCCCACTCGGCGATGGGCGCGTAAATGTAGGGGTAGGGCTCCTATCTACCTTCTCGGGCTGGAAGGACATAAATACGAGCAAGTTGATGGAGACCTTCGTCGATGTGGCACCTTCATACTGGGGGCTCTCTGCTGATACGGCTGAGGGGCCTGTAACTGGTGGAAAACTCCCCACCGGAGGCTCTGTTACCCCCAATGTTGGGCCGAATTGGATCGTGGCCGGGGATGCCGCTGGCTCCGTGAACCCCTTTAATGGCGAGGGTATTGCCTACGCTTACGAGACGGGGCGCATGGTTGCGGGTGTAGTTGACCAAGCCTTGACCTCTGGAGATGGCCTTGCGCTCCAGCAATACCCGGAGCTCCTAGTCGAGACGTATGGCCTCTACTTCAAGGTGGCTCGACTCTTCGTCAAGATCATCGGGAACCCCGCCGTGATGCGCGAACTTACTCATGTCGGGATGCAGTCTCGGACCCTCATGGAGTGGGTTCTGCGAATTATGGCGAACCTTCTACGGCCGGATGAGATTGGGCCAGCGGAGGCCGCGTATGCATTGGTCGAGAAGATCGTTGCCCTCACGCCGGAGCCATAGACCGGACATAGAACGCAGAATATTCAGCGGGGATGTGTTTTAGCCGCTCAGGTTTCGCATTAACTAATGCCGCACCTAATAGCCTCTGCAGCGTTGCTCGCAGGTAGCGTCATTACATATCGCAGTACTAAAAGCAGCGGCGCTCAAGGTGCGAAAGATTTTTACCCAAGAGCGAACCAAGAATCGGACTAAGAGAGGAGCCAGAGCATGAGTCAGTACCTACCGATACTCACTATGGCCCTCCTCGCTTTTGGTTTTGGCGCCGGATCCTTCTTCGCCTCTCAACTACTCGCGCCGAGTCGAAAGACCAAGGCCAAGACTGCTTCCTATGAGTGCGGAATCGTCTCGGATAATGAGCCGGTCGAGCGCTTCCCCGTGAAGTTCTATTTAGTAGCTATGGCCTTCATTGTTCTTGATGTCGAGATTATTTTTCTGTATCCGTTTGCAACAATTTTACGCGAACTCGGTGCTTATGGTTTAGGCGTCATGGGAGTATTTCTCGGCGTACTAATTGTTCCCTTCGCTTACCTACTCTCCACCGGCGCTCTTGACTGGGGCCCGATGGCGCGCATCTCGGACCAAATCGTGCGACCGATTATGCGGAGCGATGGATCTCCTGAGATTTTTGCAAACAGCGCGTCAGCAGGATCGTTAGATACTCAAGTTGAGGAGTCGGCCGCTTAATGGGCATGGAGCAGGTTGGCCATAATTTCATGACAGGGCAACTCGAGGATGTTGTGCAGTGGGCGCGCCGGCGTTCGATGTGGCCAGCAGCTTTTGGGCTTGCATGCTGCGCTATCGAGATGATGGCAGCAGGTGGAGCGCACTATGACCTAGGTCGATATGGCATGGAGGTATTTCGTGCCAGTCCGCGCCAAGCAGACCTAATGATTGTTGCAGGACGCGTCAGCCAGAAGATGGCGCCGGTTCTGCGCCAAGTTTACGACCAGATGGTTGAGCCGAAATGGGTCATCTCCATGGGGGTCTGCGCGAGTAGCGGTGGCATGTTCAACAACTACGCCATTGTTCAAGGTGTTGATCAGATTGTTCCGGTAGATGTTTATATTCCGGGCTGTCCGCCCGGACCGGAGACCTTGATGCACGGAATTCTTAATCTCCACGAGATGGTGCGCACTGGCGAGATCATGAAGCGCCGCTCTGCGAACAATGGTGGCGCCGGTATTGAGATAGCGAATGTTCTCCCAACTGATTCTGCTCCTACACCGGTAACAATCTCAATAGCCGACCACTCCTCCTCAACGCTTGCGGTCTGAGTAGACGATGACTGAAGCTGCTTTCGCCTACACGACACCTACTGATGCGCTAGTCGCCAAATTCGCGGGCTCAGTAGCGATTGAGAGCCATGGGCAGAGTGTGGTGCATGTAGAGAAGTCATCACTCGCTGATGTGGTTGAGTATTTGCGCGTTAGCGAAGAGTTTACGATGTGTCTTGATGTAACCGCTGTTGATCACTTGCAAGATGTCGAGCGCGCCCAGATCCCCGGCATAAAGCGCGAGCGTTTTGAGGTCGTTGTCAACCTGATTTCGCACCCGCGAAACATTCGTATCCGACTCATTACGCAGGTACCGGAATCAGATCCGAGTGTTCCAACGCTTACGTCTTCTTTCTCCGGAACTTCATTCCCGGAACGCGAGGTATACGACATGTTCGGAATCACGTTTGATGGGCACCCTGATCTAACGCGAATCCTGATGCCGGACGAATGGGTTGGGCACCCGCTGCGTAAGGATGATGCGCCTGCGCGCGTCCCTGTCACATTCAAGGGAGACCCGGGTCCACGATGAGTCTTACTGAAGAAGAACTCACAATGCAGATCACTGGCGACTCGAGCGGCACGGATTCACTTGATGATGTGGCTGAAGATGTAGTGGAGCAATCTGTCATCGCCCCGGATTTAAAGCGCTTATCGCGCCAGACTGGAGAGGGGTCGCAGGAACTGCGACCACTTCAGGAGATTGTCATCGCTGGAGGACCTTGGCCAGAGCTTGAGGGCGATGGGCAGACGATGATCATCAACATGGGTCCTCAGCACCCCTCTACTCACGGAGTGCTGCGCATGATGATGGAGCTCGACGGAGAGACCGTGGTGCGCGCGAAGCCCGTCATCGGCTACCTGCACACTGGTATGGAGAAGACCGGCGAAGAACTCACTTATGTTCAGGGCGCAACCAACGTCACTCGTATGGATTACGTCTCGCCTCTCTCGAACGAACTTGTCTTTGCAACAGCCGTTGAGCAACTTCTCGACGTAGAGGTACCAGAGCGAGCTATCTGGATGCGCATGATGCTCGTTGAGTTGAATCGAATCTCCTCTCACCTTCTGTTCCAGGCCACTAACGGTATGGATATGGGCGCAGTAAACATGATGCTCTACGGATGGCGTGAGCGAGAAGAGGTACTGCGCGTTCTTGAGATAATCACCGGGCTGCGAATGAACCACAACTTCATTCGCCCGGGTGGCCTCGCCGCTGATCTTCCTGACGGCTGGCAAGAGGCAGTGCTAGGTGTATGCGAACAGGTCGAGGCTGGGATTGCCGATTACGACAAGTTGCTTACCGAGAATCCAATCTGGCAGTCGCGCACTGTTGGCGTTGGCGTGATAACTACAGAGCAGTGCATGGCGCTCTCGATAACGGGGCCAATCCTTCGGTCTACAGGATTCCCATGGGACCTGCGCAAGACGCAGCCGTACCTTGCCTATGACCAAGTCGACTTCGATGTGATCTACACCGACAATGGCGACTGCTACGACCGTTACCGAATTCGCTTATTCGAGGTACTCGAGTCCGTGAAGATCGTGCGCCAGTGCGTAGCAAAAATGCCCGGAGGCGACTACCGCGTTCAGGACAAAAAAATTACACCGCCACCGCGTGCTCGCATAGATGAGTCGATGGAGGCGTTGATTCATCACTTCAAACTATTTACAGAGGGCTTTCGCGTTCCACCCGGCGAGACATATGCACGTATCGAGTCTCCTCGTGGGGAGATTGGCTGCTACCTCGTATCGGACGGAACAGGGAAGCCCGTGCGCATGCACGTCCGAGGTCCGTCTTTCTACAACCTGCAGGCAATTAGCCCGATGATGGAGGGGCGAATGGTCGCCGATGCAGTCGCGATCATCTCTACCTGCGACCCGATCATGGGGGAGGTAGACCGCTGATGGCTTTTACACCTGAGAATCTTTTACTAGCGAATGAGATCGTTGCGCGTTATCCAAAAACAAAATCAGCGATCTTGCCCCTCGCTCACCTTGCCCAGGATCAAGACGGTTACTTAACCCAGGATGCAATGCGTGAGATTGCCGGGATGATTGGGGTCACTCCAGCAGAGGTCCTCGGCACCTGCTCTTTCTACACAATGTTTAAGCGCGATGAAGTTGGGCGTTTAGTCGTATCGGTCTGCACGAATGTCACTTGCTTGGTAATGGGCGGACCTGAGGTACTTGAGCACTTGGAGCAGCGTTACGCCAGCGACAAAGAAGTAACGATCGAAGAGGTTGAGTGCCTTGCAGCCTGCGGCAACGCCCCGGCTATGCAGGTCAACTACGAGTTTCACGAGAGCCTCACCCCTGGGTCAGCAACCGAGATCATTGAGGCTTATAAAGCTGGCGAACTAACTGCCCGTGGCGTTAGCGGCGGAGTTGCTGGCGGTGGTCAAGGATGACCTCTGTGATTGGTGCTCCTAACGCAAAAGAGACGCGCATCATCACCAAGCGCTTGCGTGATCGCCCTGAGGATTCATGGACGCTTGATGGCTTTACTCAATCAGGGGGGTATGAGGCATTTCGCGCAGCTCTTAAGTTGGACCCCGAGGCAATCGGGGCCGAGCAAGTTGCAGCCGCTGGGCTGCGCGGCCGCGGTGGTGCTGGGTTCCCAACAGGTACGAAGTGGTCCTTTCTTCCTAAGGACTCCTACCCTCGATACCTAGTTGTAAATGGTGATGAGGGAGAGCCCTCAACATTTAAAGACCGCATGCTCATCGAGAACGACCCGCACCAGTTAATTGAAGGCATCGCAATCGCAAGTTATGCAATTGGATGCAATTTGGCATTTATCTATGTTCGTGGAGAGTTTGCTCTTGGGTTTGAGCGACTAGTTGAGGCTCGACGTGACGCTATTGCAGCAGGTTTTCTCGGAACCAATATTCTCGGATCTGGATTTGATCTGGACATCGTGATTCATCGCGCTGCAGGGGCATATATCTGCGGCGAAGAGACAGCGCTCCTCTCGAGCCTCGAGGGCGATCGCGGAATGCCGCGCATTCGACCTCCGTTCCCCGCAGTCGCTGGGCTCTATGCAAAGCCCACGATCGTCAACAATGTTGAGACACTCTCAACCGTTCCTCACATCATGCGAATGGGCGGTTCCGAGTACGCAAAGTTGGGTGTCAACAAGTCGACAGGAACACGCATCTTCTCTCTATCCGGGCATGTAAATCGCCCGGGTAACTACGAGGTTGAACTCGGCGTTACCTTCCGCGATCTCATTGAGTCACCAGAACTTGGTGGTGGAGTGCGTAACGGAGGAAAAGTTAAGTTCTTTATCCCCGGCGGCGCATCGTCGCAGTGGCTCACCGGATCAGATGAGCACCTCGATGCACCACTTGACATGGATTACGTTCAGCAGACCTTCGGAGTCATGCTCGGCTCTGGAGCTGTAATGGTTTATGACGAGACAACAAACCCTGCACTGGTTGCGTGGCGACTAGCAAAGTTCTTCGCACACGAATCCTGTGGCAAGTGCACTCCGTGTCGTGAAGGGACCGGTTGGATCGAGAAGGTTCTCTACCGAATCTCGCACGGCTACGGCCGCCCGCAAGACCTTGACCTCCTTCTTGATGTTGGCGACAACATCTCCCCAGGGCTCAATGCCCCGTTTAGCCAGACAACTATCTGCCCGCTCGGCCCGTCAGCTGTATCGCCGGTAGTGAGTCTTCATAAGTTCTTTCGCGAAGAAGTAATCGCGATGTGTCAAAACAATGCCAGTGCGTTACATGTCACTGCATCAGATTCAGGTACATCAGATTTAGGTGCCGGATAATGAAGGACGAGCGCGAGATAGTCACCGTCACCATCGACGGTATCGAGATGCAGGCTCCTAAGGGCGAGTTGCTCATTCGTGTTGCGCAGGACAACGGTACGTTTGTGCCGCGTTTCTGCTGGCACGAGCGAATGAAGCCGGTCGGTATGTGCCGCATGTGTCTTGTTGAGGTTGAGGGCGTGCGAGGTATGCCGCCTGCATGTACAACCACTGTCACAGATGGAATGGTCGTCAATACGAAGTCTGAGACTGTGAAGAAGGCTCAAGATGGCGTACTCGAGTTCTTACTCATCAATCACCCCCTTGACTGCCCGGTCTGTGATCGCGGCGGTGAGTGCCCACTACAAGATCAAACTCTCGCATTCGGGCCAGGCGAGTCGCGCTATGTAGAAGAGAAGCGACACTTTGAGAAGCCAATACCGATCTCTGAGCTTGTCCTACTTGATCGCGAGCGCTGTATTCAATGTAGCCGATGCACGCGCTTTGCAGATGAGATTGCAGGGGATCGACTTATTGACTTTGGCGAGCGTGGTGGCGAGATGCAGGTCATCACCTACCCCGATGATCCCTTTACTTCATATTTCTCCGGTAACACGGTGCAGGTTTGCCCTGTAGGAGCGCTTACCGCCAAGCCTTATCGTTTTCGTGCGCGACCGTGGGACCTCTCAGCGGTTGAGACCTCTTGTCAAACATGCTCAGTAGGTTGTCGCGGTTCGCTCGAGTCATCATCAAACGAGTTGGTTCGTCTACTCGGTGTCGATGTCGAGCCTGTTAACCAAGGATGGCTCTGCGACAAGGGGCGCTTTGGCTATGAGGCGACCCATGCGGAGGACCGCGCGCGTAACCCAATGATCCGACGCGATGGCGTGCTCGTGGAGTGCTCATGGCCCGAGGCGCTCGACGTAGCAGCCGAGGGAATCAAGCGTTCGCTTGACCTTCATGGTCCTGCGAGTATCGCGATGGTTGGTGGAGCACGTGGCACTAATGAGGATGCATACCTTTGGGCGCGTCTCGCCAAGGGCGTAATCGGAACAGACAATGTCGATGCACAGATCGGTGACGGACTACCTGCAGAGGTTGTGCTCGGTCTACCTGGTGCAACGATCCCCGATCTAGATGAAGCCGCTGCAATTATCCTGCTCGGCCCTGATCTCAAAGAGGAGTTGCCGGTCCTCTACCTGCGCGTACGTCGCGCCTGCGTTGATCTAGGTGTTCCGATCCTTGATGTCTCTGCTGTAGACCACGGACTCTCTAAGTATGCAGCTGCATCTATTCGCCACCTTCCTGGCGAGCAGGCGAGCGCAGCACGCGAGATCAGCGCCGCTCTAGCACCACTTATTGAGGGGCGTTCAGGCCCGATCGTTGTTGTGCTTGGGCGTTCAGATGTCGCAACCTCAGCGGAGCCAACCGTCGCCGCGGCTGCGATCATTCGAGAGATTCCGAATACTCGTTTCCTCATTGCATTGCGTCGTGGGAATGTTCGCGGAGCAATAGACCTTGGCCTCGCTCCAGGGTTTCTCCCAGGTCGCGTAACACTCGATGCGGGCGCAGAGCGCTTTGATGCAGCATGGGGGAGCGCCCCTAGGGAGGCCGGACTCGATACTGCCGGCATCTTCAACGCTGCATCTGAAGGGCGCATAGGTGCGCTTATTCTCGTGGGTGCTGACATAGTCAATGATTTCCCGGATAGACGCTTGGTGCGTGCCGGAGTCGGTGGAGCTGGTTTCGTTATCTGCATCAATGCAACGATCACCGAGGCTGCTGCAGATGCTGATGTATTCCTACCGGCGACAGTCTGGGGTGAGAAGGCTGGAACCACAACAAATCTCGAGGGGCGCATATCGCGTGTTGGGCGCAAGATAGCTGCGGTCGGTAATCCGATGCCAGATTTCAGGATCGCGTCGGAGTTGGCATTTCGACTCGGTACTGATTTTGATCTTGAGACGGTCGAGGAGATCCAAGATGAGATTGCTCGCGTCGCCCCTGCGTTCGCAGAGGTAGACGCGCAACTGCTCAAGCGTGCACGTGATGGGGTTGTTCTCCCGCTCGCGCTACACCGTGACGAGCTCGTATTAGAGCCCAGACGAATCCCCGTGATTGACTTTTCATGGGAGCCAATTAAGCCAGAGGGCCCCGGCGAGCTTGAAGTTGTCGAGCCTGAAGTTGTTGAGCCGGTGCTTGAGGCAGACGCCTCGGATGAGGCTGCTCTCCCCGTCGACATCTCAAATGGCGCTGGTCTCCCAGACGCGCAGCTCTATGTATGGAGCGCGCAGCATGCAGCACAGCCGACACCTGGGCGCGACAACTATGCATTGCGACTCTCGGCTGGGCGCACCCTTTATGACAATGGACGCACTGTCGCATCGACACCTGCATTACGTGCCCTGATCCCGGCTCAGACGCTTCGTGTCAATCCTTCTGAGATTGCACGTGTTGGGGTTGCCGATGGTGAGAGCGTGCGCGTATCTACCGCACGCGGATCCCTCGTGCTCTCACTAACAGGGGATGCAAATGTACCTGCAGGGGTCGCTGTGATGCCGTTCAACATTGGCGAGACCGGCGTAGGCGATCTCGTAGATGTATCGCTAGTTGTCACCGATCTACGTCTGGAGACACTCCGATGATGCTGGGGGCAGGAGACCCGCTCCTCTCAGGGAAGATCGACCTAACGGTTGTGCTCATTGTCATCGGCAAGACGGTTGCAGTATTCGCATTTCTACTCGTTGCAGTGATGCTCTACATCTGGTTCATGCGCAAAGTCATTGCGGATATGGCGAGTCGAGTTGGCCCTGATACTGCAGGTCCGTGGGGAATACTCCAATCACTCGCCGATGGAATCAAACTCTTCTTCAAAGAGCAGTCAGTGCCGGACTCTGCAGATAGGCGCGTGTTCTTCCTTGCGCCGTATATCTCTTTGATGACTGCGTTTCTAGCGTTCTCGATTATCCCCATCGGTGGTCAAGTCTCGATCGCTGGGCACCAGACCTATCTTCAACTCGCAGACCTACCAATTGGGATTCTCTTCCTGCTTGCCATGTCAGGGCTTGGTCTATACGGCGTAATGCTTGCTGGGTGGTCTAGTGGATCTAAGTATCCACTACTTGGATCGGTGCGTGCCTCTGCGCAGATGCTCTCCTACGAGGCCGCCTTTGGACTCGCGATCGTTGGAGTACTAGTTCAGGCGGAGACTCTCTCAACGCGCGCGATAGTTGAGAAGCAGGCGTGGACCGGCGTTGGTTCGTTGGGGACTTGGTATGTAATTCCGGCATTCGTAGCGTTTGTAATATTCTTAATCTCCGCAATTGCTGAGACGAATCACCCGCCATTCGACTTAGTCGAGGCGGAGCAGGAACTCGTTGGTGGTTTCCACACCGAGTACACCGGGATTCGATTCGCAATTTTTTACCTCGCAGAGTTCATGAACCTCATCACAATGTCTGCAATCGCAGTCACTCTTTTCCTCGGTGGGCCTGCAGGGCCAAGCCTCGGATTTCTATCTGCAACCGGACCAATCAACACTTGGCTGATGCCCGTGTTCTGGTTCATAGCCAAAGTCATGGTCCTCCTTTTTGGAACGGTATGGCTGCGCGCTTCGCTACCTCGTCTGCGTTACGACCAGTTGATGGACCTTGGTTGGAAGTGGCTCATTGAGTTGGCATTCATCTGGGTCATGGTCTCCGGCGTGATTATCGTCGGGCGCAATGAAGGTTGGAATCTCATTGCAGTTGTTCCGCTCTCACTCTTAGGAGGGCTCGGCATCCTCGGAGTACTGAGAGCCTCTATGCCTAACCGTTCCGAGCTCGTTGAGGAGATCCTCTAATGGCGCGCTTTAGTGGTTTTGGTGTGACCTTCAAGCAGATGTTTAAGCCGCGCATCACCGGCTTCTACCCGAAGGAGAAGCGCGAGAAGCCGGAACGCTTCCATGGTCGCCATGTTCTTAACCGTTATGAAGACGGTATGGAGAAGTGCATCGGATGTGAACTCTGCGCGGGTGTCTGCCCGGCGAAGTGTATTTACGTTCGCGGTGCTGATAACCCTGCCGATTCGCCGGTCTCACCGGGCGAGCGTTTTGGTTTCGTCTACGAGATCAATTACCTTCGCTGCATTCACTGCGATATGTGCGTAGAGGCCTGCCCAACTGAGGCGATTACTGAGACAAAGCTCTTTGAGTTCTCATTCGCCAATCGCGCGGACGCTATTTATACGAAAGATGAACTCCTCGTAGATGACGAGGGGCGGGCAAAGCGTCAGCCCTGGGAACTATGGCTAGGTGGCGAGGACGACAAGACCTCAGCGTGGATGCGTGCAACCTCGTCTTCTGGCGATGCTGATTATGAGGGTCGCGTCAACTGGTCGGGCGAGCTTGGTTTTGGAGTTCGCGAACCGGAGCAAGGTCAGAGCCTCTGATGGTGACACTGGTGCTCTTTATCGCCTTCGCGATCATTGCTCTAGTTGGTGCCCTTGGGGTGGTCATCTCTCGCAACCCTGTGCACTCGGCACTGTGGTTAGTGGCGACCCTGCTCTCGATGGCTGGCTTCTTTATTCTTGAGGGCGCCTACCTAGTCTCCGCGGTACAGGTAATCGTCTATGCCTCAGCGATTGTTGTGCTATTCCTCTTCGTCATCATGCTGCTCGGCGTCGACCGCGAAGAGTCTCTTACTGACCCGCTAAAGGTCCAGCGCCCGGTGGCTTTGATGCTCGGCCTCGTCGTATTCGCTCTATTGATTGGCTTGATGGGCAACCATTGGGCAACAGGTGGCGAGTCTGCGACTGCAGCTCTTAATAGCGGAGGCGGCGGAAATGTGGAGCGCGTTGCGCGCGAGATATTCACTACCTACCTCTGGCCGTTTGAGCTCACCTCCGCTCTTCTAGTTGTAGCTGTAGTCGGCGGGGTAGCGCTTGCCCGGCGCTCGCGCAGAGCAGAGGCAGCGAGCGAGGTGGCGCCGTGATCATTACCCCAACTTGGTATCTCGTCCTCGCAGCGGCACTCTTCGCAATCGGCGCAGTCGGGATGCTTGTTCGCCGCAATGTGATCGTCATGTTTATGTGTGTTGAGTTAATGCTCAATGCAGTGAACCTCACGTTCGTAACGTTCTCCAAGACGCTTAATGATCTATCGGGCCAGGTAGCGGTCTTCTTTGTTCTCGTAGTGGCAGCAGCCGAGGTAGCGATTGGCCTGGCGCTGATTGTTGCAATCTTTAGGCGCCGCCATACAGGAACTACCGCCGATGACATCTCTGAGTTGAGGGGCTGAGCGTGATTAAATCCTCAATGCTCGATTACATCTGGCTGGTACCCGCACTTCCACTCTTTGGAGCAGCACTCTTACTTTTATTTGGGAAGCGCATTGGAGAACCAATAGCGGGGTGGATTGCTACCGCCTTAATGTTCGGATCCTTCGTTGTCTCAATAGTCATGTTCTCTGCACTTCGTGGGCTCCCCTCGGGGGAGCATGCGC
>Ga0209596_1001705_pt1 | contig 18614 bp, 13 predicted proteins | sample M_130807_MF_Meta_FD_187314 | JGI IMG/M metagenome (GOLD analysis project Ga0209596, IMG submission 187314) | Freshwater microbial communities from Lake Montjoie, Canada to study carbon cycling - M_130807_MF_MetaG (SPAdes) (version 2) | ecosystem: Environmental > Aquatic > Freshwater > Lake...
GAATTTGCAAGGCTTTTAAGGTGGGTTTTTTTTCAGAAAGTTTTGGATCGTAGCGCTTAGAATCAGTTTTTGCTTCGTCTTCACGAGCTTTTTCAATTGCAATTGTAAGGCTTTTAAATTTGTCGCTTCGCCATACCACAACTCTAACATTTTTACCAATTGTTGTGCGCGAAACTATTTTTGGCAGAGATTTCATGTCATCGACATCTTGTTCGTCGAAACGGACTATTACATCAGTTGGAAGTATTCCAGCTCTATCCGCCGGACCGTTAACAACAACATCACTCACGAAGGCGCCACGAACTTTTTCCAATCGCAATGATTCTGAAAGTTCGGGAGTTAAATCTTGAACCGAAACGCCAATCCAACCGCGCGAAACTTCGCCTTGATCACGGAGTTGTTGAATAATTTGAACTGCGTTTGATGATGGGGTTGCAAATCCAATTCCAACGCTTCCGCCAGAAGGCGAATAAATTGCAGAGCTTATCCCGATTACTTCTCCGCTTGAGTTAAATAATGGTCCGCCTGAGTTGCCTTTATTGATTGCGGCGTCGGTTTGAATATATTCGTCAGATTGACCATTTTTTATGTCGCGTCCACGAGCGGAAATTATACCAATTGAAACTGAACCACCTAGTCCGTATGGATTGCCAATTACGATTGCCCAATCACCAATTCTAGCTAAATTTGAATTGCCGAATGTGGCATATTTCAATTCTTTGCTAGGGTTTATTTTCAATAAAGCGAGATCGGTTTTTTTATCAATACCAATCATTTTGGCTTTATATTTTGAGCCATCGTAAAGGTTAACATTAATATCGTTTGAATCTTCAATTACATGGCCGTTAGTAACGATGTAGCCGTCGCTTGAAATTATGAAACCAGAACCAATTGAGGTGATTTTTTTTCTTGATTCCACTTCGCGATTTGATAATGAGTCGCCACCTTTTTTTAAATCTTCTACTATTTGCAATTTATCGTCATTGAATGAATTGGAAGCATTATATTGATCTAGTGATGTCGAGATGTTTACAACCGTTGGTAATAGCTCTTCTATGGTATCGGCAAAACTTGGAATTATTTGATTTTTATATGGTAAATTTTGATAAGGAGATCTAGCTTTTTTTTCTTTACGAATTTTGACAGCATTGGTTTGGGCGCTTGAAGATAGTGGTGAAAAAAATGATAAAATAATTGTCGATATTAAAAAATAGCTAAAAAAAATTCCTTTCATGAATTATTAATTTTTTGAGTTATTAAAATATTTAAAAAAATCACTATCGGGTGAGATTATCATTTTAGTTTTATCATTGCTAAAGGCGGTTTTATAGGCACTCATAGAGCGATAAAAATCAGCAAATTCTGGATCTTTGCCAAATGAATTTGCGTAGATTCTATTTGAGTCGCTTTCGCCATTGCCACGAACGATATCGGAATTTTTCTTAGCTTCGGCAATAATAATAGTTTTTTGTTTATTGGCTTCGGCGCGAATTTTATCAGCTTCTTCGGCACCTTTAGCGCGAATTTCACGAGCTTCTTTTTCGCGTTCAGTTTGCATCCGTGCAAAAATTGCGTCGGAGTTTTCTTTTGGTAAATCAGCGCGCATGATGCGAACATCGATGATTTTTATACCAAAAATCTCAGAAGAAGAGCCTACAGCATCTTTAATTTTTTTCATAATGTCGCCACGATTTTCTGTGAGTAGTTCGTTCAGCGTAACTTCACCAATTACTTGGCGCAAACTTGAATCAAGAATTCCAGAAAGCTTGTTGGATAAGCCATAAGAACCGCCAACCGTTGTATAAAATTTTAGCGGATCAGTAATTTGAAATTTAGTGAAGGCGTTGATAATCAAGCGTTTTTGATCGGAAGCGATAACTTCTTGCTCTGGAAGGGAAAGATCGATAATTCTTTTTTCAAAAAAAATAGCATTTTGAATAAAGGGCATTTTAAATTTTATTCCTGGAGTTTCAATGACGCGGATAGGTTCACCAAATTGTAAAATCAAAACTTGTTGACGCTGATCAACGGTGAAGAATGAACTTTGAAATATTATTAAGGCTAATGTGGCAATTATTAGAATTTTTTTTGTAGATTTATTCATATTTATTTGGTATTTGCTGGTTTAACACTCTTATTGAGTTCATTCAAGGGAAAATATGGCATTACACCTGATTTTCCGGCACTTTTGTCGATATAAATTTTATCGGCATCGCCATAAATTTTTTCCATAGTTTCGAGATAAATTCGACGCTTTGTGACTTGTTTAGCTTTCGAATATTCGTTATAAACCGCCAAAAATCTTGAAGCTTCACCCTGAGCATTGGCAACGACTTGTTTTGAATAAGCTTCCGCTTCTTCTTTCATTTGCGAAGCAGTTCCGCGAGCTCTAGGAATTATATCATTGGCAAAGGCTTGAGATTCATTAATTTCTTTTTCTTTGTCGGCTTTTGCGGTTTGAACATCGCGAAAAGCTGCGATTACTTGTTCAGGTGGATCAACTCTGCGCAATTGTACTAAAACAATTCTGATTCCAGATTTATAAGTGTCTAAAATTTCTTGGAGAAGAGTTTTGACATCTTGTTCGATTTGCATTTTACCATCTGATAGGGCTTGAGCAATCGGTGTTCTGGCGATAATTTCGCGCATGGCACTTTCTGCAGATTTACGAATTGATTGATTGGGCTCGGCAATGTTGAAAACATAATCGCGAATATCGGCGATTTGCCATTGAACTTGGAATTGAATATCGACAATATTTTCATCGCCCGTAAGCATCAGGCTTTCAGCGTTGAAATTGCGCTCATCAGAATCACGAGATTTTTTGTTAGAAGAAAAACCAAATTCTTCGGTGTTAACATTAGTAACACTTTTTTTGATTACTTGACCGAAAGGGAATGGAATATGGTAATTCAAGCCGGGTTCAGAAATTTTATAAAATTTTCCAAAATAAAGAGTAACGGCATTTTCATCGGGATCAACTTTATAAAAACCAAAGCTTAAATAAACTAAAATTACTATTAAAAATATTAGGCCGATGCTTGATTTTGTTGGGTTTTCTTGAGTCTTGTTATTGTTTGCAAAGTTGTTGATCTTTTGACTAATTGATTTGAAGAATTTAGTTAAAATATCTTCGTAATCAGGTTTTTTATTGTTATTGGAATTATTGTTAGAGTTGTTTCCAAATGGATTTTTAGAAGATTTGTCCTGAGATTCTTCGCGAGTTTTTTTGTTATTTGAGTTATCGCCATTGTTAGAGCCATTATTTTGACCCCATGGACCCCAAGGTCCGCCTGAACCGTTAGAATTCTTTAAATTAGTAAAAAATAGCCTTAGCATCGAAAAAATGTTTGAAATTATTATTTGTTTTAATCATATTAATAATATTCAATAACAAATTCAATTAAAATTTTTAGATGCCAAACCAAGATAACAAAACCTTAAAAGATTTCATGGAAAAAATTCCTGATGTTGTGGGAGTTGAAAAAATTATTTTAGTAGCCTCGGCAAAGGGTGGGGTCGGGAAATCAACAATAGCTTGCAATTTGGCGATAACAATGGCGCAAAGTGGTAAAAATGTTGCTTTGGTTGACGCCGATATTTATGGTCCATCAGTTGCCCATTTGCTCGATTTAAAAGATAAGCCAGAACTTAAAAATAACCTTTTACAACCAATTTTAAAATATGGTTTAAAAATAATTTCAATTGCAAATTTAGTCGATGCTAATCAAGCTGGAATATGGCGTGGACCAATGGTTACTAAAATTTTATATCAATTAATTCGTGCGGTAAATTGGCAAGCGGATAATAAAAAAGTTGATGTTATGATTGTCGATATGCCTCCCGGAACTGGCGATGTTTATTTAAGTATGGCGGAAAAATTTCCAATCGCCGGAGTGGTTTTGGTTTCAACTCCGCAAAGCGTGGCAATTATTGATGTCATTAAGTCCATCGATTGTTTTAAAAAATTAAATATACCAATTTTAGGGTTAATTCAAAATATGTCTTATCTAAAAATTAACGATGAAAAAAAATATATTTTTGGACAAGATGGCGCAAAGAAAATTGCTCAAGAAATGAATATAAATTTTTTAGGAGAAATTGCCATTGAGCCAGAAATATCTAATGCCTGTGAAAATAAAATTCCTTTTATTATAAGTTTTTTTAAAAACAAAATAAACAATGAAGTTTTGACGATATTTCAAAAAATATCACAAGAAATATTAAGATAATTTAAAAATAAATTGAAAAAAATATGCAACAAGAAATCGCAAATTATAATCACAAATTAACTGAAAAAAAATGGCAGGAAGTTTGGAAAAACCAAAATGTTTTTAAATTTAATCCGCTTGCCGAAGCCCAGAAATACTATGTTCTCGAGATGTTTCCTTATCCATCTGGTAAAATTCACATGGGGCATTTGCGCAATTATACAATTGGTGATGTTGTGGCGCGATATAAAAAAATTCAAGGATTTAATGTACTTCATCCGATGGGTTTTGATGCCTTTGGATTGCCCGCCGAAAATGCTGCTTTGCAACATAAAGTTCATCCCGAAAAATGGACTTTATCGAATATTGAAAATATGCGCCAAGAGCTTAAATCTATTGGCTTGTCGATTGATTGGGAGCGCGAAGTAATTACTTGTTTGCCTGAATATTATAAGCATGAACAAAAGATTTTTTGTGATTTTTTGGAAGCTGGATTGGCTTATCAAAAAGAGTCTTTTGTTAATTGGGATCCGATTGATAAAACCGTTTTGGCGAATGAGCAGGTGATTGATGGAAGAGGGTGGCGCAGTGGTGCTTTAATTGAAAAGAAAAAGCTTAAACAATGGTTTTTAAAAGTTTCTGAATTTTCAGAAGAATTATTGCAAGAATTGAAAAATCTTAAAGGTTGGGATGAAAGAGTTTTGTCGATGCAAGAAAAGTGGATCGGCAAAAGCGAAGGCTTGGTAATTGATTTTGAAATATTCGAAAAAAAATCTCAAAATCAATCTATAAAAGTTTATACAACTCGCCCTGACACCTTATTTGGGGCGTCTTTTTTGGCGATTTCACCGCACCATCCAATTGCGCTTGAGATGGCGCAAGATAATATCGAAATAAAAAATTTTATTGAAGAATGTAGTAAAAATTCTGTTGATGAGCAAACCCTTGAGAAGCAAGAAAAGAAAGGCATCAGAACTGGTTTACAAGTTGTTCATCCGCTTGATGAAAGCATAAAACTTGATGTTTTTGTTGCTAATTTTGTGTTAATGGAATATGGCACGGGAGCAATATTTGCATGCCCTGCGCACGATGTTCGTGATTTTGAATTTGCTAAGAAATATAATTTAAAAATTACGCAAGTTGTTGCTTCTAAAAATCATGAAAATGCTGAGTTGCCATACTTGGAAGATGGGATCATGATTAATTCGGCGATGCTTGATGGCCTTGATTCTTTGTCAGCTAAAGAAAAAGTTTTTGAAATTTTAGCAAGCAAAAATAGTGCCGAGAAAAAAATTAATTATCGCCTTCGCGATTGGGGCGTTTCGCGCCAAAGATATTGGGGTTGCCCGATTCCAATTTTATATTTAGAAGACGGTCGCGTGGTTAGAGTACCGCAAGAGCAACTTCCTGTAGAATTGCCGAAAGATGTTGAGTTTACTGGGGCGGGCAATCCACTCGAAAATCATCTGACTTGGAAACATACCACCTTCAAAGACTCTGATGGCAAGGTTCTAAAAGCAATTCGTGAAACTGATACCTTCGATACTTTTTTTGAAAGTTCGTGGTATTTTTTGCGTTATATCTCGCAACCAAAAGATCAAGCTTTTGAAAAAGATTTGGTAAATAAAATTATGCCCGTCGATCAATATATTGGTGGAGTTGAGCATGCGGTTTTGCATTTACTTTATTCAAGATTTTTTGTAAAAGCGCTAAAAAAATGCGGATATTTATCATTTGATGAGCCTTTCAAAAACCTTCTTACTCAAGGCATGGTCTGCCATTATACTTTTAAAGATAAAGCGGGGCAGTGGGTTTATCCAAGCGAAGTTATTGAAATTGAAAAAGATAAATTTATTCATGAAAAAACTCGCGAAGAAGTGCTTCGCGGAAGAAGCGAAAAAATGAGTAAATCGAAAAAAAATGTTGTTGAGCCGATTAATATTGTTGAAAGTTATGGCGCTGATACTGCTCGTTTATTTATGCTTTCGGACACTCCGGCATCGCGTGATTTGGATTGGTCTGAAAGTGGAATTGACGGGGCTTGGCGCTATGTAAATCGTTTGTGGAAATTAGTTGCAAACTTTACTTCGCAACATAAAAATTTAGACAAAAATAATTTTAAATATTTTGGCGAAGCTGAATTGGTTGGCAAAGAAAAATATCAAAGTGATATTATTAAACTCACACATCGCACTATTTTTTATGTTCAAGATGAGCTTGATAAAATGGGATTTAATCGAGCAATCGCAAAGGTTCGCGAATTTTCAAATGCTTTAGAAAAATTTGAAATTAAGCATGAAATCGATGCGCAAATAATGCATTTCTCTTTGCGTAATTTGGCAATTTTGATTGCGCCAATCATGCCTCATTTGGCGGAAGAGTTGTGGAATAATTTGGGTTGTGCTGGTTTAGTTTCGACAATAAATTTTCCAAAATTTGCCTCAAAATTATTGGAAGATGACAAAGTTTCGGTGGCAATTCAAGTGGCGGGAAAGCTTCGAGCTGTAGTTGAAATGCCAAAAGGTTTAACGCAAGATGAGATTCAAAAATTAGCTTTTGAAAATGAAAATGTTAAAAAATTTATCGAGGGCAAAGAGGTGAAAAAAATTATTATTGTGCCAGATAAATTGGTTAATATCGTGTTGAGTGATACCATTTCCAATAAAAAAAATATTACTTAAGGACTGTAAATTAAGCTTCATCTTTTTGGCTAAAAATCTTCAAAAAGCCTCAGTCGTATGGGCATACGACTTCATTTTTTAAAGATTTTTATCTCAAAAATATTTTGCTTAATTTAACATTTTTTGTTGGAAATGGTATAAAATATTAAAATTCCCACGAATATTCAGCGAAGCCACCATTGTTTATATAGCGATTGGCGTATTGTAAATTATATTTAAAATTGAATTTATGATTTTCTTGCGCTATGACATTTAAGCCAAGCCCGAGATTTAATTTATCTCTTTGTAAAATGGTTAAATCATTTGATATTTCTTGATTGCCATTAACAAAATTTGCGCGCATTAATTGTCGATTATTTTTTAATTTTCGATCCCAAGAAATTGAAAAATTTGGCTTATATTGAACCTGAGAATAAGAAAAATTACTTGCAAAATCTATGCCAAATTTGGAAATAAGTTCATTATAATTGGTGCCTTTGACTTTTAAAATCGCATCATTTAAACCCTTCTCTGTGTAAGAGTTTTGTGAAAATTTAAAATATTGAATAGAAAAATCTGGAGTGATTGAAAAATTGTCAAATATTTTAGCTTTATAACCAATGCCACTTTCGAAGGAATAGCTTTTTCCGCCAAAATTAGATTTTACAGTTTGGCGATAATCTTCAATTTTAATAGTTCTTAAATTGTTATATTTATTGAAACTGAAATTGGCTAAATTTTTACTATAAAAACCTTCAAAAACTTTTGAAAAATTATTGTTGTAAAGAGTGAGTTGATAATAATTAGCATCATTGCTATGAATTTTTAAATCATCATTAATTTGAGCCTTGTTAATAGTGATTGCGGAGCCGATTATCATATCATTATCTTCACTCTTAGTTAAGTGATCGATACCAATAATTCCGCCATAATTATTAGTAGTAAATTTTTGTTTAGAATCATTACTTTTTTGTAAAGATTTATCGCCAAAAATTTGTCCCCATAATTCAAAATTTTTCGATTTTTCGATTTTGTTATTTTTGTTTTTTGGATCAATTGCTTTGTCTAAATTAATATTTTTTACATGCGAAGAAATAGTATTAAAAGTTATATCATTAACCGACAAAGCATTGTTAATAAAGGTTTCAAGCGATATAGGTTTAAGGCTTGTTAAAGCAAGATTTAAATTTTCCTTGTTTGATATTCTGAAGAATTTTGGAGCTAAATTTGCTGATGAACTTAATGTGCCTTCTAAAATTTTGTAGTTTTGATCGCCAATATTATTTTGATTAAAATTATCGCTGATTTTTATTTCGGTTACAATTTTATTGCCATTAATTTTTAGAGTGTTGTCGAATAAATATGAATTGTCGCTTACTTTGACAGAAGCGATGTCGCCAGAAATTGCATTGGCTGAGTCGATGATTGTGTATTGAGTTGGAATTGCCGAATTATTTGTATAGGCTAAATTTAGGTTATTATTTGAGTAATCGAAGTTGATATTTGTAGTATCGGCGACGGTAAGATTTTGAGAATTTATTTTACCAAAATCATCGATTACTTTGCTGGTAAAGCTTTGATTTGTAAGGTTTAATGCAGAGTTGATAGTTAAGGTTTTGCCCACAATTTTTATAGCACCGCTAGTTAAAGTTAAGGTGTTGACAAATGAATCTTGATAAAAAGTTGCGCCAAATGGATTATTTATTTGAAGAATATTTAAAGGATTTGCGCTGGCGCCAATTTTGGCATAAATATTTTGTTCTTTACTCGTCCCCGAAAGCTTCAAGGTGCCATCGCCACTTATTATTGAATCGGATAAATTGCTGATGTCGCCTGAAATATCTAGAGTTTTGGCGGTCTTAATTGCTATTTTTGATTGTCCAACCAAGTTAGCAAAATTAACGCTCGAAGCGAAAACATCACTATTAAAATTAACTGTTTTATCATTACTAACGCTTATTTTATTTAAGCGCGCTGTCGATTCTCCAATTTGCGTGGCAACATTGATATCTGAATTCGATGAAAACAAAATATTACCAGCGCCAGAAGAGCTTGTTTTTATGACTCCAGCTCCAGTAATCGCGCTAGTAATTTTCATAATTTTATCATTTTCTAAGGTCAGGCCTTCGCCACTTTCTATATTCAAAATCGCAACTTCAAAAGCACCCGAACCGCTAATTTTTAAAGATTTTTGAACGTCTAGATTAGAAATATTTAATAATGAATTACTGGCTAGAGAAGCAATTTTCGATGAGGTTAATTTAGAAATATAAGATTCGTCATTGAGTGTAATTTTCTCAGTATTATTGATTTGTAATTCACCCAAGCGGTCAGTTGAGGAAGTTCCTAAGGTGGCATCGATTGTTTGAGCGGTAGTTCCATCGAGATTAAGTTTGCCGGCTCCAGTTAAAATTCCTTTACCACTCGAAGCTTCAGAGATATCTTTGGATAAATTAATGCTTTTACTAGCGGCAATTGAAATTTTTGAAGTATCTGCAAGGTTTGTAAATCTAATATTGTTAAGATAAGCGTCGTTTTCTAAGGCGATACCATTTGAAATTGAAGGCTTTTCAGAGCTTATAACATTGCTCACATTTAAATTGGTTATTCGTGTTGAGGCATCACCAATTGAAGCTTGTATAGTTTGTGTAACTTTTCCAGAAAGCGATAAAATAGCGGTTTTGATTGGAAGTGCTTTGATTGAAGAGGTTGCTCCACTAATATTACCTAAAACATTTAAACTTTTTGCATCATTGATAATTATTTTGCCAGAACCTGCGATTGCTAAATTAGTTAATGAGGTGCTGGTGTTATCGATTGTAAGAATTTTTGCATCTGCAATTGAAATTGTTCCTGAATTTATAGTTTCACCGCTAAGATTTAAACCAACATTACCAATATTTACATTTCCTGAGCTACTAATTTTAAGATTATCATTGATGTCGGCATTAATAAAATTCAAATTTCCCGAACCACTTATTCCGGAACTATTTCCATTATTGATTAGTTTAGTTACATTGACATCTTTGGTAAATTCCGCGCCAATATCTTGACTTATCAAGAGTTCTTTAAGTAAGAGTGAGCTTGTTCCGATCGAAGATTCAATTTTTTGTTTAATAATTGCGGAGGAGTTTAAATTAATTATTCCAGAATCATTTGTTGCTGTGGTTATGCCGTTATTTAAATATAAATCACCACTTAAGTTTAAAGTGCCATTTGCGTTATATGAAATGTTATTTAAGGGGCTAACGGAGGTTCCAATTGAATTTGCAATGTTTAAATTAGTGGCGGTAGAAAAATTAATATTGCCGAAAAGGCCTGTGGTTGTTATGGAATTAAAGGTTTTTGCTGAATCAACGATCAAAGAACCGCCACCAGTAAAGTTTATGTCATTGTCTGTTATCAAAGAAGCATTAACATTTGATGAATCTATGGTGGTGGTTGCCGATAGAGCAGGGTGAATTTGAAATTGCAAAGCCAGCAATGTTGCTAGAAAAATTTTTGACAAAATCATGGCTTTATAAAAAACCTTATTCAAAATTTTTGTTGATTGTGGTTTTAAAATATAAAGCACTATTAAGCTGACTATAAAAGATTGTTTAATTTTTTTTACTAAAAAGTTTTAATCATTTTTGTTTAGTCATTCAACAAAAAATAATTTAAAAGAACTAAATTTTTCTAAATTATTTATCTTGAAGCATTTTTTTGTAAGAATCTTCATCCATAGTATCGACTAAATCATCTTGATTCGCAATTTTTACTTTAGCAATCCAGCCATCTTGATAAGAAGATTGATTGATTAATTCGGGTGCTGAAGTTAAAGAGTCATTAACTGCAACAACTTCTCCAGATACTGGAACATAAACATCGCTGGCAGATTTTGAAGATTCAACAACCGCAAAAGCATCATGCTTTTTATAAGAATTGCCAATTTTTGGAAGTTCAACATAAACCAATTCGCCCAAGGCTTCGGCGGCGTATTCGGTAATGCCAATTGTGGCGATATCGCCTTCAATTTTTATCCATTCATGATCTTTTGTAAATTTCATATTTAATCCAAATTTAATTATTAGTTTTAAGAAGATTTTTTTAATGATTTTGTTTTTGGTTCAACAAAAACAAATGAAGAAATTATTGCTGGAATTTCGCGATCACGAACTACCACAACAACATTTTCGCCGTTTTTAATTATTGCTGGGTCGAAATAACCCTGACCAATTGAAACTTTAAGATTTGGTGAAAAGCCACCGCTCGATAAAACGCCAATTTTTTTGCCATCTTTTCTAACTTCGGCGCCTTCGCGGGCAATGCCTCGATCTAGAAGTTTAACACCCATTCTTTTGCGTTGTACGCCATCAGTTTTTTCTTTTAAAACGCGCGATGAGCCAATAAAATTATCATTAGTTTTGCTTACAACCCAGCCGATGCTAGCTTCAACCGGTGAAGTTGAATCATCGAGATCGTGACCATAAAGCGGATAACCCATTTCTAAGCGCAAAGAGTCGCGAGCGCCTAAGCCAATTGGTTTAACTTCGCTTTGCGATGATAAATCGAGCCAAAATTTTTCTGCATCAGAATTTTTAATGCTAACTTCAAAACCGTCTTCGCCAGTGTAACCGGTGCGACTAATAAAAATTTCTTGACCATTTTTTAATTCAAAAAAACCGAGATTCATGTAGGGTAAATTTTCAAGATCACCAGCTTTTAAAAGGCGTGATAAAACTTCTTGAGATTTGTGACCTTGAACCGCTATTAGTGAGCGATCATCGAGTGCAGTGAATTTAAGATTTTGAGGTAAATTTTTACGAATCCAAGTCACATCTTTTTCTTTGCAACCAGCATTTAGAACGATAAAAAATTTTTCATTATTAATTTTAGTAATAATAAGATCATCGATAATTCCACCATTTTCATTAGTGAGGACTGTATATTTGGCAAGATTTTCTGTGCTTAAACTAAAATCGGTAGGAGTAATTTGTGATAGAAATTTAGCTACTTCAGAACCTTCGATAATAAATTGTCCCATGTGCGAAACATCGAAAATTCCAACATTGCCAGAGCGAGTCCATTCGTGCTCTTTGAGCATTCCATCGGCATATTGAACTGGCATATCATAGCCAGCAAATTCAACCATTTTTGCTCCTTGTGAGCGATGAGTTAAGTTTAGAGATGTAGTTTTCATAATTTATAAAATGCTATTCAACCGCTGGAACTGAAGGCTTTGGCGCAACATTTTCAGCTGGTGAAGATTGATTAATATTTGTCGGGTTTTGATTTTGCGAATCTTGAGCAGTTTTTTTAGCATTGGTTTCTTCGATAACCGCATTAAGTTCTTTGCTAATAGAGTTAGATTTGTTTTTAGTAAGAGAGGCTAGAACTAAACAATTGATCATGAAAAGCGCAACTAAGGACATGGTTGTTTTGCTTAAAATAGACATGCTAGAGCGACCAGAGATTGCCGAGTTTAAGCCACCAGAGCCACTGCCCAGACCACTCAACGAATCACCATCAGATTTTTGTACGAGAACCAAAGTTACCAACAAAACAGCGATAATAATTTGTAAAATTAACAAAAAAAGTTGTATTCCTTCCATTTTAAGAATTAAATATTGTTTAATATTGTAGCAATTTATTGTGGTATAATAATATTTCCATTTATTAAATGAAAAAGTATAAATTGTTTATATAAATTTTCCTCAAATGATATTTACAATTTTTTATGACTCAAGAACTTATTTTAAAATAAAATGATGGATTTAAAAAAGAAAATCGATGTTAGAATTAATAAAAATTTAGCCTCGAAAATTGACAAAATAATCTCCGAAATGGGATTCAATTTTAACGAAATATTATTTGTTAGCGATGAAATAATTTGGAAAAATAATCAACAATTTTTTAAAAAAAATTTTAATGAACAATTTGCCAATTTTTTAATTTTAAAAACCCCCCAAGCCAATGAAAATTTTGTTAATGTTGTTGTTAAAAATGCTCAAAATTGCAAGTTAATTTTAGCCTTTGGAAGCGGAACTATCAACGATTTATGCAAATATAGCGCTAAAAAATTAAATAAAGATTATATAATTTTAATTTCAGCACTTTCGATGAATGGTTATGCTTCAAAAAACGCTTCGATTTCTATAAATAATCATAAAAAAACGCTAGAAGCTAAATTGCCAATTGCGGTTTTATGCGATTTATTAATTTTAAAAAATGCCCCTTGGAAATTGAATAAAGCCGGCTTGGCGGATGTTTTATGTTTTTATTCATGTAATTTTGATTTGATTTTAAATCATTATGTTTTTTTGCAAGAAATAAACTTTGAGGCTTTAGAAATTCAACAAAAAATCATTAAAAATTTTGTTAAAAATTATAAAAATTTTACAATAAATGACGATAAATTTTTACGAAATTTATTACAAATGATTTTAATTTCAGGGTGGGCAATGACCATCGCTAATTCATCGGCTCCAGCCAGTCAATCCGAGCATTTGTTGGCACATACTTTAACTATGAAATATCCTGCGCGAACCTTCGATATTCTTCATGGAAGGATGATTGCCAGTGCAACAATTTTGAGCTTAATGAATCAAGAAAAAATTGTCGAATTTTGCAATGATAAATTATTCATGAAATATCTAGAAAATTTTTTTGATGATTTAAATAATAATGATTTTTCTCAAGAAATTATTCAATATTTTGGCAATGATATTGCTCTTGAATGTATCAAAGAATATAATTTAAAAAGAGAATATTTGCGCAAAAATTCTAAAAAAATTATTAATAATTTTCAAAATAATTCATCAAAAATTGTAAAAATTTTCAATAAAAATTATTTTAAAAGAGAATTATTGGTAGAAATTTTTAATCATTATGATGTAGATTTCGAGTTTGAAAAAATTGGCTTTGAAGACTACGAAATAAACGATGCACAAGCCTTCGCAAAATATATAAGAAACCGCATAACCTCGAGTGATTTTTCATAGATATTTAAATATAAGAAGTTTTAGTTTGTTATAGTATAAAATAAAGCTTTACTTTTAATTTAAAAAAAAATTAATATACATTCAAACTTAGATAAACAAGTTAGTATATAACTTAAATTAAGTTTAGGTCATCATTTAATTTTAGAGTTAATAAAATTAAATGATTTTTTTAAATATTTTTAATAAATTTTTTATGCAAAATAATACCCCTAAAGTTAATGTGGCTGTTAAACCAGATGCTACAAAAAGAGAAAAGCATTTTTTGGAGAAACCTAAGACATCTCAGACAACTACTACTCCTCCTCTTTCATCAAATGGTTTTAATTTGACTGAATGGGCGAACCAAGTTCTTGCTATAGCTCCTGCGACTGCGCCTGCTCCTAACGCAGCTCAACCAGCTCAACCAGCTCAACATAATCATGGTCCTACTCAATAGAGTTATCACCCCACCTTATATTTTTATATAAAAAATCGAATCCTCATCCGCAACTTTTTTTTGCGGATGAGGATAAGATAAAAAAATGATTAAGAATGATGAAAAAAAAGGATGGCAATATTAAATACAAAATTTTTTTGATTTTTACGCAGAAAAATGATTCCGCACTCAGCAATTTATAACTTAAATTAATAAAAAAATCATTAATAAATTTCAAAATAATACATCGAAAATTGTAAAAATTTTCAATAAAAATTATTTTAAAAGAGAATTATTGGTTGAAATTTTTAATCATTTTGATGTAGATTTTGAGTTTGAAAAAATTGGCTTTGAAGACTATGAAATAAACGATGCACAAGCATTCGCAAAATATATAAGAAACCGCATAACCTCGAGTGATTTTTCATAGATTGCTGTTCAAATATGGGAAACTCTTTTTGATTTTAATATCCAATTAAGGCTTTACTTTTATTCATAAAAAAAATTAATATACATTTAAATTTACCTCAACAAGTTAATGCGTAACTTAAATTAATTTCTGAGGCATCATTTAATTTTAGAGTATATAAAATTAAATGAATTTTTTTAAATAATCTTAATGAATTTTTTATGACAAAACGTACATATGCTGAAATGAATGATGGTAACGGAGTTCAAAGTGGCGCTGGTGCAAATGGTAACGGCGTTAACGGTGGCGCTGGTGCAAATGGTAACGGCGCTCAAGGTGGAATTGAAACAAATAATAACGGCGCTCCCGCTCAAGCGAGCCAAGGAGTCGCAAATCCTCCTCCCCCAATAACGACTTTCAGTCAAGCGGCGCATGCAGTGACGAGTGCACCAACACTCACTAGACTTACTCATGTGTTGTTGCCTAGAGAAACAGTTGCACCTGCGACTGCGCCTGAGACTAACGGAGCTCAACCAGCTCGAATTAATAATCAGGATCAAAGTCCTGCTCAATAGAGTCGTTACCTCATATTATTTTTGTCTATAAAAATCGAATCCTCATCCGCAACTTTTTTTGTGGATGAGGATAAGATAAAAAAATGATTAAGAATGATGAAAAAAAAGGATGGCAATATTAAATATCAAACTTTTTTGATTTTTACACAGAAAAATGATTCCGCACTCAGCAATTTATAACTTAAATTAATAAAAAAATCATTAATAATTTTCAAAATAATACATCGAAAATTGTAAAAATTTTCAATAAAAATTATTTTAAAAGAGAATTATTGGTAGAAATTTTTAATCATTTTGATGTAGATTTCGAGTTTGAAAAAATTGGCTTTGAAGACTATGAAATAAACGATTCACAAGCATTCGCAAAATATATAAGAAACCGCATAACCTCGAGTGATTTTTCATAGATCGCTGTTCAAATATAGGAAACTCTTTTTGATTTTAATATCCAATTAAGGCTTTACTTTTATTCATAAAAAAAATTAATATACATTTAAATTTACCTCAACAAGTTAATGCGTAACTTAAATTAATTTCTGAGGCATCATTTAATTTTAGAGTATATAAAATTAAATGATTTTTTTAAATAATCGTAATAAATTTTTTATGAGCAGAAATTATTCAGCTGATCAAGGTGGTAGTGGTGGTAAAGGAGTTGATGGTGCTTCCAATGGTGATAGTGTAGTTAGCGAAAATAACTCAGATGTTGTTGATGTCGAAGTTATTAGATCCGTTCCTATCTTTCCTAGCGCCATTGAGAGAAGTATCATTGCTGATGATCTTAAAGAAGATCAGTTTGATTACCTTAAAGAGTTTACGAATGCTCTAGGGTTTAAAATAAGTGAAAAAGCTGCGTTTTCTAAAGCTGTTCCAAAAGCAAAAAGCGGGGGAGAAGAATTAGATGCAAGCGATAGTAAAGCTGGTCAAAAAGGAAAAAAAAGTGAGTCGCTGGCAAAGGATGGTGGACTTGGGAATTTAGCTGGTGGTTTTAGTGCTTGCAGGAGTAAAGGATTGGGTGGCGTTGGTGGAAGCTCTTCTAATGGCGCCGGTGCGAGAAATAACAATATTTTCAATTCTTCTAATAGTCGAGATGCAAGCGATAGTCAAGCTGGTAAAAAAAGAAGAAATACAAGTGAGTCGCTGGCAAATGATCGTGAAGCTCTGAATCCAGCTGGTGGTTTTAGTGCTGTCAGGATTAGATTTTCAAATGTTGGTAGATTTGGTGGTGTTGGTGGAAGCTCTTCTAATGGCGCCGGTGCTACAAATAGCGGAGGTGTGGCCACAAGTTCGAGCCCATTTGATACAAGCCCAATACTACAATCTCAACATGAGAGTAATCGATCAAGGGCGGACCTTGCCAAAGCTAAAAAATTACATCAGAAAATTGTTCGAGAACTTAGGGCATTGCAACCTTTTCGGGCATATGTGAATCAAGGGGGGTCGGGGCATAATATGATCCTAAGATCAACATTGAACATAGATATGCCAGTGGATCCTTCTTGGACATCATTGAATCCAAATGTTAACCAAAGTCAAGTTGGTCAAAAAAGAAAAAAAATTGAGTCGCCGGAAAATAAGGATAGAGATCCGAATCCAGGCGGTGTTTTTCGTTCTGTCAGGAGTCGATCTTCAAATGCTGGTGGATTGGGTGGTGTTGGCGGAAGCTCTTCCAATGGTGCCAAAGGTGGAAGCTCTTCAACAGCTAAAGCAACAGCGACATCGCAATCACCAGCGCCAGCACCTTCACCAGCAGGGGCGGATGGAGTGGGCGAAGAAAAAAATAGTCCTACACCATAGGTAAAAAATTTTTAAAACTGATGAGGAAAAAGGAAATAGAAGATTAATATTAAATATAAAATTTTTTGGTATTTAGTTATAAAAACTCTATTTTTAAATCAAAGGTGTGGACAAGTTTTTTGTTCACGCCTTTGACCTTCTCGGATTCTTATGAACAATTCTCATGTAAGACTTCATGGGTTGTTTTCAAAATTATTTTTAAATCTTTATCTGAGATATTTAACGGTGGCATAATGTAAATTACATTGCTAAATGGACGCAAAAAAACGCCTTTTTCAATAAATTTTTGACGCAATATTTTTATTTCTTCCCAATTGGTTTCAATCTCGATAACGCCAATGGCACCAATTATTCGCACCTCTTTAACTTTTTCAAATTTTTCAAATTTCTTCAAATTTTTTTGTAAAATTTTTTCAATTTTCTCAACTTTTTCTTGATAATTTTGATTTTCAAATAAATCAAGTGAAGCGTTGGCGCAAGCGCAAGCAAGAGCATTTCCCATAAAAGTTGGACCATGCATCAAAGCTTTATCCAAAGAATTATCTAAAAATTTTTCAAAAATTTTATTGGAAGTTAAAGTTGCCGAAAGCCCAACGACCCCGCCAGTTAAAGCTTTACCGACCGTTAAAATATCGGGATGATATTTGGTGTGTTTGAAGGCGAATTTTTTACCAGTGCGATAAAAGCCCGTAGCGCATTCATCAACGATGGTTAAAATGTTATATTTTTTAGAAATCTCAAAAATTTTTTCTAAAATCTGTGGCGAATGAAATTTCATTCCGCCTGCGCATTGAACAATTGGTTCAATAAAAATTCCAGCAATTTCTAAATTTTTTTCCTTTAAAAAATTTTCAAAAAATTCAAAATCTTCTAAATTTTTCGGTAAATCAAGGCAAAAATTTTGAAGTAATAAATTAGCAAATTTTTGATGCATGCCATTTTGTAAATCAGCCAGAGACATTGCGCCCGTTGTATCGCCGTGATATGAATTTTTAAAAGAAACAAAAGTTTTTTTGTTAAAAGATCCGCAGTTAAAATGATATTGCCAAGCCATTTTCATGGCAACTTCAATTGCGGTTGAACCTGAATCTGAAAAAAAAACTTTGTCCATTTCGCAAAATTTAGCCAAGCGATGAGTGAGTTGATAAGTAGCGTCATTAGCGAATCCGGCCAACATAATATGGGGTAATTTCTTGGCCTGTTTAATTAAGTTTTTAATAATATGAGGGTGATTATAGCCATGCGCGACCGCCCACCATGACGAAATGCCATCAATTAATATTTTACCATTTTTTAAATAAATTTTCGACCCTTTGGTTTTTATAACTTCGAGTTGAGGCGCGTGGTTGAGCATTTGAGTGTAGGGTAGCCAGATGTGTTCGGCTCCTAATTTTATGTCAGAATTATTCATCTTTTGAAAAAATTTTAATTCTTGAAGATTTTTTTGGTTTTGGAGTAAATTTTAAACTTTCTCTTGTCCAATAATTATTTGGGTGGGCCTCTTTTAAAGTTTTAATAATATCCGATATTTCTTCTTTCATGCCAATGCGAAAATAAATTTCAA
>Ga0209596_1001711_pt1 | contig 18575 bp, 19 predicted proteins | sample M_130807_MF_Meta_FD_187314 | JGI IMG/M metagenome (GOLD analysis project Ga0209596, IMG submission 187314) | Freshwater microbial communities from Lake Montjoie, Canada to study carbon cycling - M_130807_MF_MetaG (SPAdes) (version 2) | ecosystem: Environmental > Aquatic > Freshwater > Lake...
CAAGGTGAAATGGAAGCCGATCGAGAGCAAAGACGAGCGCGGGAAGTTCGATTTCAACAAGCCATTCGGCTCGCTCAAGGGCGTGACGGGCTATGCGGCCACGACGTTCCACTCCACAACGGAACGCGACGCGGAACTGCGGCTCGGCTGCAAGAACGGATGGAAAGTGTGGCTCAATGGCGAGCTGCTCTTCAGCCGTGACGAGTACCACCGCGGCTCGCAGATGGACCAATACAAGATGAAGTGCCGCCTCAGGAAGGGCGCGAACACGATCCTCGTGAAGTGCTGCCAGGACGAGCAGACCGAGCAGTGGACGGTCGAGTGGGAATTCCAGCTCCGCGTGTGCGACAGCACGGGCACCGCGATCGTCGCTGCGAAGTAACGCGCATTATTCCCAATCATGAAACGCCTCCTCGCTCTCACCCTCGTCGCACTCCCATTTTCCTCTATCGCTGCGGACTGGCCGCAGTTCCGCGGGCCGGACAGCGCGGGCACGGTCTCCGACGCGACGATTCCCGCGAAGCCGAAGATTGACTGGACTGCGCCGCTGCCGGGACGCGGGCTCGCGAGTCCGATCATCGTCGGGAAACGCGTCTTCGTGACGTGCTCCAGCGGGCCGAAGCAGGAACGGCTGCATGTGTTCTGCTTCGATCTCGACGACGGCAAAAAGATCTGGGAGCGGCAGCTCAAGGCGACGGGCCGCACGATGTCGCATCCGAAGACCTCCATCGCCGCCTGCACGCCGTGCAGCGACGGCAAGCGCGTCTTCGCACTTTTCAGCAGCAACGATCTCGCGGCATTCGATCTCGATGGAAACCTGCTGTGGCTGCGCGGACTCACGGTGGATTATCCAAACGTGAGCAACAGCCTTGGCATGGCATCCTCGCCGCTCGTCGTCGGCGAGACGCTCGTGACGGTGATCGAGAACGACAGCGAGAGCTACACCGTCGGCATCGACGTGAAGACCGGGCGCAACCTTTGGAAACTCGAACGGCCAAAGGCCGCAAACTGGTCGAGCCCCGTGACGTGGCGCGCCGATGCGAAGTCCACGCCGGTCGTCGTGCTCCAGTCTTCGAAAGGTCTCACCGGCGTGGATCCGGTGACCGGGAGCGTGCTGTGGAATTACGCCGAGGGTGCGTCCACATCGAGTTCGAGCGTCGTCGCGCAAGGCGTGATCTACGCGCCGTCGAACGGCATCACCGCGCTCTCGCCGAAGGCAGACGGCAGCGCGCCCGATCAGGTCTGGCGCTCGAAGCAGATTAATCCCTCGACGATCAGCCCGGTGATTCTTGATGGGAAAATTTTCGCCTTCAACAGCGCAGGCGTGCTCGCGACCGCGGACATCAAGAACGGTGACGCGAAATGGAAGCTGCGCCTCACCGGGCCGTTCAGCGGCTCACCGGTCGGCGCAAATGGCCGGCTCATCTGCGTAAATGAAAAAGGCCTCGTGCAGGTCGTGGACGTCAATGCACCCGATGGCGCGCTCGCGGGGCAACTCCAACTCCCGCTCAAGGAAGGCACGAAGGAAATGGTGCTCAGCACTCCGGCACTCAGCGGAAAGAGCGTCTTCATCCGCACCGACAGCGCACTCTGGCGGCTCGGCGAATAGCGCAGTCCACCAAGTCTCCCGTGAATGGTTTAGTGGCCCGGAGGGCCACCGGCAAATTTCCATTCACCCTCCGGGTGCGCAAATGCGCTCACCAATCACGCGAGACTCACGAATCTGTCGGCTTGTTTCCGGACGATGGCCTCGGTCACGTTGCGCGCGATGTCCGCCGCACTCACGAAATACACGAAGGTCTTCGCCATTGGGGCGCAGAACACCTTCGTGTACCGCTGGAATTTCGTGCTGCGATCCGTCTTCGGCATCGTGCCGCTCATCGGGACGATCTTCCTGTGGCGCGCAATGTATGGCGGCACAGGCGGCACGACTCTCAGCGGCTACACGTACAGCAGCCTCATCCTCTATTTCGCGATGACGGTCCTCGTGGAGAATCTGGTGACGCCGACCGAGGACGAGTGGCAGATCGCCGGCGAGATCCGCGACGGGAAGATCAGCTTCCTGCTGCTGAAGCCGATGAACTACATCGCCTACCGCTTTACACTCTACGCGAGCTACCGCCTGCTCTACACCGTCGTGCTCCTACCCGGAGTTGCGGTAATTTTTTTCTTCCTGCGCGATCACATCACGCTGCCGGCACACGGGATCACATGGCTGTGGTTCGCGCTGAGCACGGCACTCGCGGCGGTGATCCAGTTCTTCATCGCGTACTCGATCGCGATGCTCGCATTTTGGATCCTCGAAATCTCGACGATCGTCTTCATCGTTTTCTCCGTGGAATATTTCCTCAGCGGCCATGCGTTCCCGCTCGACATGCTGCCGCCGTGGATCTCGAACATCGTGAAGTGGAGCCCGTTTCCGTACGAGCTGTATTTTCCCGTGAAGGTCTTCATGGAGCGCGTCAGCGGCGCGACACTCGCGCAGGGGCTCGCGATTCAGGCGTGCTGGGCCGTGCTCATGTGGCTGCTCGGCGTCACCCTGTGGCGGCGCGGCATCCGGCGCTACCAGGCAGTCGGAGGCTGAGGGCGCGCCTGCATTCCGCCCGCGCTTCGCCCTGTCTTTTCCGACGGGCGCGGCGTATCGGATGCGGCGGATGAAAAAGCTTTTCCTCATCACCCTCGCGATCATCGCCGTGGTCGCCGCATTCCGGTGGAACGAATGGCGCGACTGGCTCGACAAGGGGAGCGTGCCGCAGCTCACGCGGAGATTCAGCAACAGCCTCGTGCTCGTCGAGGGCAAGGCGGGCGCAGGCAGCGGCTTCGTGTGCGACATCGGCGGGAAGAAATTTGCAGTCACGAATCAGCACGTCGTCGCGGGAAACTCGGGCGCGAAATTTACGTTGCTCGACCGGTCGCCGATCGAAGTAGGGCAGGCTGCGGCGGCAGTCGGGCACGACATCATGACTTTTGCACTGCTCTCCGACACGAAGGCGATGGAGATGATGACCGAGGTGGAGAAGAACGCGGCCATCGGCGACGACGTGTCGGTGCTGGGAAATTCGAACGGCGACCGCGTCATCGCGCCCGTCGCCGGGAAGCTCCTCGGCATCGGGCCGGATCGCGTGGAGGTGTCCGCGGAATTTGTCACCGGCAACAGCGGCAGCCCGATCGTCCACATCAAGAGCGGCAAGGTCATCGCCATCGCCGCGTATGCGACGGTGCGGAGGATTGATTCGGTCACCGGCCGGCCGAAGGATACGCCGGAGGTGAAGCGCTTCGGCTTCCGCCTCGACAGCGTGAAGCAGTGGCAGCCCGTCGCGTGGCCCGCATACAGCGCGGAATTTCAGGCGCTGGAAAAAATCGAGGCGCGCACGGACGACCTCCTGAAACTTCTGCGCACCCGCCGCTTCGCCGCCGCGTCCTACACCGACCCCGCGATCCGCGGCCCGCTGGAGCGATACGCAATCGCTGGCAAAAACACCGGCCTGATCAAAACCGACCCGCTCTCCGCCGCGAAGGATCTCGCGAACAGCCTGCGCAACGCGTGCGACACCGACATCGCGCAGGCGCTCGTGGCGATTCGATACGATCACTTCCGCCGCCGCCTCGGGGAACAGCAGAAGCTCCGCGCGGAATCATACAAGGCGTTGGATCAGTGGATGAAGACGCTCGGGAAATAGGCGACGTCTGCAACTTCGCGCGGTGCGACGGGGGCTTCCCGGAAATCGCATCACTGAATCCGGCGGAAGGCCCTTGCGCTTTGCACAAACATCCCGAGCACGAGCACTGTGCCCGCGAGGATTGCGAGGCGCACGAGCCATGATGCTGGCGTGACGGCTTTCGCCTTCAGCCCGATCTGCAAGTCCTCCCATTTGTCCGCCGCAACGGCGCGGCTGAAGGTGAGCATCCGGCCCTGTTCCGGGATGCTCGCCTGGATCACTGCCGGGCTGCTCACCGCAGCGTCCTGCTGCTGGATGAGCCGCTCCGCGAGCCGCGTGAACGCCGCGTTTTCGTCGGCGGAATTTCGATCGAGGATCTGTTTCGCATCCTGCTGCGTGTAGTTCGCGTCCTTCCCGCCGCGGCCTGCGCGCAGCTTTCCAGTGAGGGCGTCGCCCTCTCCGCCTGCGCTCGACTGGCGCACGTTCAGGCCGATGAGCGCCTGCTGGAGCTTCACGTTGTGGAGCTGCACACGTGCGTCCTCGTTGAACGCATTGTCATGCTGGCTCAGCCCGTATGCGGACTCGAATGCACGGCGCGCCTTCTGCGGATTGCCCTGCTGCAGTGCGCTGTTGCCGAGCGCGAGCATCTGCTCCGCGGCCCGCGTCTTGTCGCGCTGCTGGCTCGCCTCGTTTTGCAGGTAGCCCTGGAGATCCACGGCGGTCGCGCGGGAGACGAGTTCGTCCTCCTGAAGTTGCAGCGAGCCGGTCCATTTCGTGAGCCGCCATTTTTCATTCAGGAAGATGCGCCATGTGATGTTCTCCAGCGGCAGATCGAATTTCGCCGCGACCAATTGCAGATTGAGCGAGCGCGATCCCGGTTCGCCGCTCTTGCTGATGTCGCTGCTGTAAAAAATCTCCACCGGCACGGCCCGCCCGCCGCGCGACTGCTGTTCGAGGGGAATCAGAATCTCGTCCTTCTCGCGCCACGGCCAAACGCCCTTCTGGTTCACGAACGCAAACCAGAAACGCGCATCCTTCGGCAGCGTGAAGTTCAGCAGCCGCTTGTCGCCCGGCAGGATTTCGAGCCGCACATGCGTGAGCATCGCGTGAGCATCGCGCCGCTGTCGGCGATCACCGAGGTGAATGTGATGTTGTTCACCCGTGCAGCCAGGAGCTTCGTCGCCTCATGGCGTTCAAGCTTCATCGGCAGCGAGAATGCAGGCTCGACGAGCCGGTATGCAAAATTCGCGGACGATGCGGCGATGTCCTGCTGAAGCGCGCGCGGGATGCCCTGCCATTCCGTCGGCTGGAGCGCGGCAGGCGCATTCTCCACGCGAAGCTGGAGACGGCCCGCCGAGCGGACGGTCACGAAGCCGCGTTGCAAATTCACATCCGCGACCTGCACCCCGCGCAGCGCGAAAATGGTGAAAGCACCGTTTATCTGCGATTTCTCCACTCTACGATCCTCTCCCCACACTCTGCGCCGCTGCGTTTGAAAATGGCCGCGCAAACTGCATCGTTCACGCGGGACCAGCCTGTTCAGTTCCTCACAGCCGCCTTCTTCACCGCCTCTACGATTGCACGATTGTCGTCACCCTTGTCGCGCACGAGTTGGAGAAATTGCGGCAGCGTCATGCCGTGCTCGCGCAGGAACGGCCGGTCGCCTGCGCAGCCGTACATGAGGTCAGGATTCATCTCGCCGCGCAGCTTGATGCGCGCCTTCGCGATCAGCCGTGGCAGCCACGCGATGCCGTCCACCGTCGCGGATTTTGCCGGCAGCTCGCTCATCTGCACGACGCGCCCGCTCGGCTTCCCGTGCATCACGTTCAGAAAATATTCCCGCCGGATCGCCGTCACTTCGAGCACGGTTTCAAAATCGAAATCCCCGTAGCCGAGGCAGTCATCCACGAAATCGAAAAGCTCCTGTGTCGTGCAGCCGCTCCCCGCAAGGAACGCCGAGTCCTTTGCGTCGAACATCGTCTTCGCCGTTCTCCGAGCGGACTTCCATGCATCGATGCCACGCTCCCACACGTTTCGAAATTCAGTTTTCCAGTCGTCGTTCATTTGCGTGCGAGAATATGTGGCATGCGGATCGGTGCAATAATGTAGGCGAGATTCGAAATCTCGCGCGGGCGAGCGCAGTGAGGCGGTTGGAATCGGCTTTCGATCACGCTGGTTGCTGTCGCTCCGCACCATCCCGCCGCCTTCCCCTCCTGCCGGGCGCGGTTGCAAACCTCGCCTACTTTGGTGCCGTCAGTTCCTTGATCCAGATGTTGCGAAACTGCACCAGCGACACGCCCCACTCGCCGTCGTGCCGCTCGGGATGAAGCTGCAGCGCGAGCGACCCCTTCGCGGGCACGCCGGGCAACTGCGCGTTATCGATCACCAGTTTGTCGTTCAGCGTCACCGTGAGCCGGTCGCCTTTCATCGCAATGTGAAAGGTGTTCCATTCGCCTACGGGACGGTCGGCTTTCACCTTCGGCGTCGCGCCCGCATGGACCTCGGCGGAAAATTTCGGATCGGTCCGGTAGCCCCACACTTCGCCGGAGCCGACTGGCCAGCACCAGATGTTCACCTGCAACTTGTGCTGCCCGCGAAGGAAAACGCCGGAGTCGGTATTCGGCGCGGCGACGGTGACGATGCTTCCGGCCTCATCTTTCTTGTAACTCCCGTCCGGAAAAATGATCCGCGCCTTGCGGTTCACGAATGGCGTCTCCTTGATCCGCCAGTCCACGAACAGCTCGAAGTCGCCGTATTCCTTCACGCTCCACAGTTCGCGATCCCCTTTCGCCTCGCCCTTCGGATCGCAGTCAATGACGCCATGCACAATGCTCCAGTCGTCGGTGTTCGGCTGGCGCATCGTCCATCCGTCGAGATTCTTGCCGTTGAAAAGTGATACGAAGCCAACGGGTTCGTCAGCTGCGATGCCAGAGTCCAGCGGCAGCACGGCGAGAACGCAGGAGATCAGAACGAGGGGGGAGAATTCGCATGTGTCTATCTCACGGTGAAAGTGGAATCCACGCGAGCGGGATTTGATGCAGCCATATCCCGGGTGGAGCACCCGACTCGGCTGCCGTCTCCGGCCACTGGTCTGAGACACCCGACGCCCATGTCCTCGTAAACGGCTCGCAGATTGGGTGGTTCATTTAGACGCAGAGGCGAAGAGATGGAGTGTGGAGGCACGCAGAGAAAGACAGAATGAATCCTCCGCGCTCCTCCGGGCGTGATTGAAACCGGGTTCAGCGCGACTCATACCAGCTTTCAGAATTAACCGGACGAATGGGATGCAAAGCGGCGTGCATGGGGAGCGCACGCGCCTCGCGTGCCGTGCCGTGCGCCCCGCGCGGCACACCGGGCGTCCACAGGCATTCGGAACGCCTTGGGTCGCCGCGTGTATTCCGCGAGGGCGCGGAATACGGCACGCGAGTCGCGTGCGCTCCCCCAACCACGCCATCCTGCTTTTTCAGCCCCTATTCCCAGTCTCCATATTTCTGAAAGATCGTATCAGGCCAAAGGCCTGAAACATGCCAGCCCAGGGCCTTCGGCCCTCAATCCATGAACCCACTTTCAATCACGCCGCGCTCCTCCCGGCATTTGTCTGCGCCTCTGCTTCTCTGCGTGCAAAAACGGCTCGGCGGACAGGATTATCCGCACTACTTTGCCGCTGCACCAATCGCATAGAGCGCATCAGTGCCGCGGAGGTAAATGCGGCCATTCGAAATCGCGGGCGACGCAGTGAACTGATCCGGCAGCTTGTTCTTCGCGAGAATCTTCAGCTCGGGCCCGGCCTGCACGACGGTGAATGTGCCGTCTTTCGCAGTGAGATAGATTTTTCCATCCGCCGCGACGGGCGATGCGCGATATGTCTGCGGATACGCCCGATCCGAATAGAGCTGCGCGCCGGTCTTTGCATCGAGGCACGTGAGGATGCCGCTCTCGCGGCAAAGGTACACGCGGCCCTCATACACGACCGGCGACGGCACATCCGGCGTGCCGTGATCGATCCGCCATGCCTCGCCCGATGCTCCCGCGCCCACGATGCCCGAAGCATCCGGCTTCACGCCGACGACCGCGCCGTTCTTCGCCGTAGGAATCACGATGAGATCGCCGACCGCGACCGGCGATGCGACGAAGCGCAGCGTGCTGTTGTAGCGGCCCTTCGGATTCAGATCGGATGCGCGCCACACTTCCGCGCCGTCGGCGAGATTGTGCGCGATCGCGTAGTCGTTGCCATGCGTGATGAGCCGCGTCTCCGCGCCGCGTCGCCACAGGCACGGCGAGGCGTAGGAATGCAGGCACTCGCTGTGACCGTCGCTCTTGCGATCCACTTTCCAGATTTCCTTCCCGCTCGCGGCGTCGAGCGCCACGACCAGTGCGGCGCGCGCATGGATGAGCTGCACGTAGATGCGCCCCTCGTGCAGCAGCGGAGTCGTGTGCATGCCGAATCCGTACGCGAATTTCCCGTACCGATCCTGCGCATTGAAACGCCAGACCTCCTTGCCGGAAAAATCAAACGCCGCGAAATCGCCGCTGCCCACGTAGGCAAAGACGAGCTTCCCATCTGTGCTCGGCGAAGGCGTCGCGCCGTTGCCCTCACCGCTGCGCGCGCGCTTCGCGCCTGAGCCGACCTTTGCCTTCCACTGCTGCTTTCCGTCGGTGCCGATGCAGATCAGCACGAGGTCTTCGCCGTCTTCGCTCGTGACAAAAATCTTGTCGCCCCACACCGCGGGAGTCGCCGAACCCATGCCGGGCAGCGGCGCCTTCCAGAGCAGGTTTTTCGAATCGCTCCACTCGGTCGGCAGATTTCTCTCCGTGCTGACGGCATCGTGACTCGGCCCGCGCCACGTCGGCCAATTTTCCGCGCACGCGGATGCGGCGGTGAGCATGGCGACGAAAGTTGCGAGCGGCTGAAAACGGCGGGACAATTTTTGCATGACGGTATGAGTCCCGCGCAGGGATACTCTTTGGGTCGAATCGTCCACGCGGGCGCACCGCCCGCCAGGAAAGATCGGCGAAGCCGGACCTACTACTTCATCAATTCCGTGAGCTTCAGCGAAATCGCGTCGGCCCAGATCTGGTAGCCCTTCTCGGAGAGGTGCAGGAAGTCGGGCATGATTTCGGCGCTGATCGGCCCGGGGCCGCTCACGAACTTGTCGCCGATATCCAGAAAGAAGACATGCTTGCCGTCGTCGAGCTTCGCGATGATGGCGTTGACCTGCTTGAGTTTTTCCTGCTGCGGGCCGAATGCGCCGTCGGACTTCGAGCCGCGCGGGAAGACTGCCAGCAGGAGGATTTTTGTGTTCGGCGTCTTCGCGCGGATGGTCTCGACGATCTTCGTCACGCCCTTCGCGATGCCCTCGGCGGAATCATTGCCGGAGTTATTCGTGCCGATCATCAGCACGGCGGCCTTCGGCTTGATGCCGTCGAGTTCACCGTTCTCGATGCGCCACAGGACGTGCTGCGTGCGGTCGCCGCCGATGCCGAAATTTGCCGGCTTGTATGCGCCGAACGCCTTCTCCCAGATCGCCTTCTTTCCGCCCCATCCCGCAGTGATCGAGTCGCCGAGGAAAAGAAGCTCCGTCTTTCCCTCCTTCGCGATCTTCACGAAATTCTCGTGCGCCTTGATGAATCCATCTTGCGGTTTTCCATCGGGCCCGACCTTCGGCGCGGCCACATCCGGCGGCTGCGGCGGAAGCGCCACGGCGGGCAGCGCGGGTTTTGCAGGAGCAGGCGCTGCGGGCGCGGCTGCGGGCTTGGTCTCCGCGAAGAGCGACGATGCGGCGAAGAGTGCGGTGAAGGCGAACGTGAGACGATGGAGTTTCATGAAGTGTGGGGTTGGCTTGGGGGCGCGGAACCTATGGATCACGCGCCAGTGTGACAACTTCTTCCGCACTACTCTGGTGAGTCGGCACCGTCGCGAAATCAGCGGAATTCCCGCGCCACATTTTCCACCGCATCGGATATGCTGCGCGCAAATGCCCCGCGTCATTTTCCATGTTGATATGGATGCGTTCTTCGCCTCGGTGGAGCAGCGCGATCATCCCGAGTATCGCGGCAAACCGGTGATCGTCGGCTCGCCGCCGGATCAGCGCGGAGTCGTTTGCGCCGCCAGCTACGAGGCGCGGAAGTTCAAGATCCACTCCGCCATGCCTTCGCGCACCGCCGGGAGACTTTGCCCGCACGGAATCTTCGTGCGTCCGCGGATGGATGCGTACCGCGCGGAGTCTGCGGCGATCATGGAAATCCTGCGCGGCGTGACGCCGGTGATTGAAAAAGTGTCGGTGGACGAGGCATACCTCGATCTCAGTGCGGCGTTTGAAAACCACACCGATCCCGATGCCGCGCTCGAAGCAGCCGTGCCCGTCGCTCGGGAGATCAGACAGCGAATCGCCACCGAACGAAAACTCACCGCGAGCATCGGCGTAGGCGCGAACAAATTTCTCGCGAAGCTCGGCAGCGATTTCCAAAAGCCGGACGGCCTCACGCTGATCCGCGAACGGGACAAGCTGGAATTCCTGAGGCCGTTCCCGGTGCGATCCATCCACGGCGTCGGGCCGGTCACGGCTCAGGCGCTCGAAGCACACGGCTTCAAGACGATCGGCGACATCCAGAAGACGGACGCCGATTTGTCCGGCATCACCGGATCATTCGCCGCGAGCCTGAAGGCGCGTGCGATGGGAATGGACGACCGCGCCGTGGACACGAACGATGAGCGCAAGAGCATCAGCGCGGAGAACACATTCATCGAGGACACCGAGGACCGCCCGACCTTGCGCGCGGCGCTGAAGGAACTCGCGCTCGACGTGGCGGACACGCTCGGCAGCCACGGAATCGGCGCACTCACGATCCAAGTGAAGGTCCGCTACAGCGATTTCACGACCATCACGCGGCAGGTGCGGCTCGAAGATCCGGTGACAGAGGCGAGGGAAATCTACCGCCTCGCGCAGTTTCTCCTCGCACGCGATCGGCTGGTGAAAAGTCCGCTGCGACTGATCGGCATCGGCGTCTCCACATTCGTCCCGCCGCGCAGAAGCCAGCTCCTGCTCCCGATCTGATCCCGCTTTGCTGGATCGCTTCATCAATAATCTGAGTCGATCTCGCGACGCAGACCACTGTGGTTGAAAAGCCGCGATCGAAGAGAAGCGTAATTTTCCGTGCGCAATTTCCGCAAGCAGGAGCTACTGCATCACCCTGCGCTCCGGAAGATCAGTATCAGAGTAACGCCCGGATCGGTTCCGCGCCTTCCACGCCGACGAGATTCTGATCTAGGCCGCTGTAAAAATACGAGAGCTTGTCCGGATCGAGGCCGAGCAGATGGAGCGCGGTGGCGTGCAGATGCTTTACGTGGAATTTGTCCACGACGGCGGACGCTCCGAGTTCATCGGTCTCGCCCACGCTCACACCGCCTTTCACACCGCCGCCCGCCATCCACATCGTGAAGCCCCACGCATTGTGATCGCGGCCCGTGCCTTTCGCGTATTCGGCGGTCGGCTGGCGGCCGAATTCGCCACCCCAGATCACAAGCGTGCTGTCGAGAAGACCGCGTTGTTTAAGATCTTTCAGCAGGCCTGCGACCGGCTTGTCGGTGCGTCCGCAGTGGAAGTTGTGATTCTTCTCGATGTCGGTGTGCGCGTCCCAATTGTCATCATTGTGCGCGCCGCCCGAGTAGAGCTGGATGAAACGCACTCCGCGCTCGACCATCCGTCGCGCTAGCAGGCAGCGGCGGCCGAACTCCTCCGTCTTCTTGTCGTTCATCCCGTAGAGTTCCTTCGTCGCCTCGGTTTCCTTCGCGAGGTCCACGGTCTCGGGCGCGTGGAGTTGCATCTTGGCAGCGAGTTCGTAGCTCGCGATGCGCGCAGCGAGGTTCGAGTTATCAGCGCGTGACGCTTCGTGCTCGGCGTTGTATTCGCGCAGCGTGTCGAGCATGCGGCGCTGCATCGGCGCGGTCATTCCGTCCGGTCGCTTCAGATCAAGAATGGGATCGCCTGCGGGGCGCAGACTTGATTCGCCCGCGCATTTCCCTCATCCAGCACCGAACGCACAACCTCCATTCGCCATGCCTACCCTCACCCGCACCGCCTTCGCCTCCCCCCTCACCGTCGCCATGGTCGCTTTTCTTGCCGCTGCCACCGCGCCTGCGCTCCGGGCGCAGAGCGGGGCGGTGGGGGCCACCAAGGACGCACCGTTCATCAACACCCTCGGCATGGAATTTGTCCCGGTGCCGGGGACGAAGGTGCTCTTCTGCCGCACGGAGACGCGTGTGAAGGACTTTGAGGCTTACGTGAAGGACACGGGCTACCAGCAGGAAGGCGGCGTCTTTGTGATGAAAGTGCCGAAGCAAAAGGACGGCTCCTACAAGCTCTCTTGGGAGCTGGACGAAAAGGCGAGCTGGCAGAAGCCCGGCTTTGAGCAAGGGCGCAGCCATCCTGTAGTGGGCGTGAACTGGAATGAGGCGCGCGAATTCTGCGCATGGCTGAGCAAGAAGGAAGGCGTGCAATACCGACTGCCGACGGACGACGAATGGAGCGCAGCGGTAGGCCTCGAAAAATACCCGTGGGGCAGCGCGTGGCCGCCGCCGAAGGACGCCGGGAACTACGGCGACAAGACCTTTTTGAAATCCCTTCCGGGCGAAGGCTGGAGCGGCTCGCTGGCTGAATACGACGATGGCGCGGCGCGCACAGCGCCAGTGGCGAGCTACGCGGCGAACCGGCTCGGCATCTTCGATCTCGGCGGCAATGTGTGGCAGTGGTGCGAGGACGAGTATAAGGCTTCGATGAATGCCCCGGACGTGCTGAAGGAATATCCTGTGCTTGAAAAAGAGAAGGCCAGCGATGGAACGGCGTTCCGGGTGTTGCGGGGCGCGTCGTGGCTCAACAATGATCCGCTCACACTGCGCTCCTCGTTTCGCAACTACGATTATCCCGGGTTTCGTAGTGGCATCCGCGGCGTCCGGTGTGTGCTGGTGGTTTCTGGTCGCTAGCGTGTTTCCTCCCTTTTACTCTTTTCCTTGGTTCGCTTGGCTCACGTGGCGGGCGGTGGGCAGCGCCGCAGGCGGCGAAAGTTTTTTGTGCAAAAACAAGATTTTGCTTCGGGCCGGCGGCTTCGTGCCGCCGGTGAAGCAAGAGTGGTTCGACGGCAGGAAATCGCCGGCGTTCCGGGTGTTGCGGGGCGCGTCGTGGAACAACAATGATCCGCTCAAACTGCGCTCCTCGTATCGCAACAACGATCATCCCGTGAATCGTAATGACAACAACGGCTTCCGTTGTGTGCTGGTGGTTTCTGGTCGCATTGTGGAATCCATTGGGACGAGCCTCCTCATCAGCCGAATCCTCGATAGCCATCGCACGCCCGGCTGGCCGTCGCCGCTCGTGCTGCACGGTTAGGAGTTGCTCGCGGCTGCCGCGCGCCCGCGCGGCCTGCCCATCGGCAATCTCACCAGCCAACTATGGGGTAACCTTTACCTCGATGCGCTCGATCACTGGGTTACAGAGTTGGAACAGCACGGAGCCTACGTGCGCTACACGGATGACTTCCTGCTTTTCTCCGACGACAAGAAGCGGCTGTGGGAACTCCGCGATGGAATTGCAACACGACTGTCTGAGACCATCTATCAAAAATAAGAGGATTGCAAAAAGGAGACAGGAGGCTGTCCGGCAAATCGGATCACAGCCTTCTAGGCTGTGCGGCCCGCGGGCTTCCAGCCTGCCGAGGCGTTCCCGCAGGCTGGAAGCCCGCGAGCCGCACAGGCAGGCTGCCTGTGTTCCCTTTGCACTTTCAGCAGTCATCTTATGGATGATTGTTGGGGTGAGACCCGACTTCGGTTCTCGCTCCCAAAGACGCGAATCCTCGCAACACGGGAAGGCGTTCCGTTTTGCGGCTTCCGGTTTCTGCCGGGCAAGGCTCCGCACATCTTGGGCGCGACCAAGTGGCGTTTCGAAGCCCGCTGCCGCCGGCTTCGCTTCGGTGCGCCAATTTCGGAAGCCACCCGGCTCGTCGGACATTGGTATCGTTTTTCCGAAGATGCGAATTCAGCCTAAATCCGGCGATGGGATGTCGCGCAAAGGCGCAAAGGCGCAAAGAAGAAGCAGATGCCAACAAGCAGGCATTCACCCACCGGGTGAGTGTGAAACAATGCGCATCTCTTTGCGTCTCTGCGCCTTTGCGCGACCTCCGCTCCTCCCATCGCCGGATTTAGGATCAGCAGGGCTCCGGCGTGCCTACGCAACGGGTGCCTCCTTATCACGATTCCGTCGTCAGGCTTGATCCCATTCATCAAACCATATCCGCAGCCAGGCCATCCCTCGCCGCCCCTGCGGTGTTCACGATCATCGGGTGCTGCGGAAAAATCACATCGCGCCGTTCACCACATTCCGCGGCGTGCCGGCGAGGAATGTGCGGATATTTTCCGCGACGACCTCCATGAGCCGCGCCCGCGATGCATGCGTGGCCCATGCGATGTGCGGCGTGATGATGCAGTTCTTCGCCGTGAAGAGCGGATTGCCCGCGAGCGGCGGCTCGGTCGAGAGCACGTCGAGCGCGGCACCGGCGATGCCGTCCGCATTCAGCGCATCGGCGAGATCCTGCTCGACGATGAGCGGGCCGCGTCCGGTGTTGATGAGAAATGCCGACGGCTTCATCGTCGCGATGCGCGCGGCGTTCACGATACCGCGAGTCTCCTCGGTGAGCGGGCAGTGCAGCGTCACAACATCCGCGCGGCGAAAAATTTCCTCCGTCGGGACAAACTCCATGCCCTCCATCGCGCGCGGCCTGCGCGCGCTCGCGATCACTTTCATCCCGAATGCGAGCCCGACGCGCGCGACCGCTTCGCCGATGCTGCCGCAGCCGACGATCCCGAGCGTGCGGCCGGAAAGTTCGACCAGCGGGAAATCCCAGTAGCAAAAATCCGGGCACGCGCTCCAGCGGCCTTCGCGCACCGTCTGCGCGTGGTGGCCGGTGCGCTGCGTGAGTTCCAGCAGCAGCGCGAAGACATGCTGCGCGACGGACGCGGTGCCATAGCCGGGGACATTGGACACCGGAATGCCACGCGCTCTTGCGGCAGCGGTATCCACGACATTGAAGCCCGTCGCCAGTACGCCGATGAAGCGGAGCGCAGGCAGCGCGGCGATCGTCGCGGCTGTGATGGGTGTCTTGTTCGTGAGCAAAATTTCCGCACCTGCCGCGCGCGCGACGATCTCCGCAGTCGCGCTGCGCGGGTGGACGGTGAGTTCGCCAAGGGCCCCGACTGCGTGCCAGTCGAGATCGCCGGGATTCAATGTGTGTCCGTCGAGGACGACGATGCGCGGGCGTGGTGTGGATGACATAAGCCGGAATCCTTGTAGCGGAAATTTGGCGTCGCACCACTTTGCGCGAATGTGCGGGTGCAGTTTTCGTGCAGGCGTGAGTGGCTGCACGATGCTCCGATGTGCGGCACCGGGAAGGGAATGCAATTCACCGCCAAGTGCGTGATTGAACCGCGGCGCGGAATCCCCATACGGTGCCTCACATGAGCAAACCTGCCTGCCCGATGTGCGAAATGGACGACCTCCTGGAACATCCCGATCACTGGGAATGTGTGACGTGCGGGCACGAGTGGCCGCGCGAAGCAGCGCCGGACGCGCCCGCAGCGGATCGCATCGTGAAGGACGCGCACGGCAGCGAGCTATTGGACGGGGACTGTGTCTCGCTGATCAAGGATCTGAAGCTGAAAGGCTCCTCGCAGGTGATCAAAGGCGGGACCAAGTCGAAGCCGATCAAGCTTGTGGACGGCGACCACGAAATCTCATGCAAGATGGACGGTATCGCGATCGGGTTGAAGGCGTGCTTCGTAAAAAAGGCATGACGCCCACGCTCCTCTGAAAGCCGTGTCCCGACTCCCCGCAATTCTCGCAGCATCGGTCTTCGCGATGGCGTTCGCCGGCTGCACGCCATACTGCGCTGTGCTGGAAACTCACTCACCGCGCCCGGTGAACACGCAGGATGCCAAGCGCATCACGCAGGCGCTCGCACGCAATCCGTCGCATCCGGAATCCGCGCTCGGTGCGTGCCTCGATACAGCGGCCGCGGCGGAACGGCGCCTGCGCTCCACACCGGACGACGCGCAGGCCCGCGCCGACTATAATTTCGCGACCGGCCGCATCTTCGCGATCATCCACGACGCGAAACTCGATCCGTGGAAAAATCCCATCCGCGTGAAGGGCCGCGAAGGCGGGTGGCTGCTCACTTTCAAGAATGGCACGCACACCGAAGTCGAGCCGGGCAAGGTCGGCATCCTGCCCGCCGACCGCTACAAATTTCACGGCACCTACATCCGCACGCGCACGCTGAAGGAGGGCCTCGGCGCACCGCTCGTCATCACGGGCAGGCAGCGCGACGTCGCGCACACGGAACGCTTCGCACAGAGCAAGAATGCGTACTACGGGATGACCGGCCTGCTGCGGTTCGACGGACGCAAATGCGTGCTCACGACCGAGGATCCGCTCGCCGTCGAGCTCGTGCCGCTCGGCGGGCACCGCTTCCCGCTGGCGGCGGATTTCACCGCGCCGCTCGCGCTCGCACTCGCGAAGGAGAAGCCGCTCATCTTCGGCTGGGCCCAGATGCTGCGTCCGGAAAAATACGCGCACACCGCGCGCATCGCGCGGCTCCAGCCTTACGACCCGGCGAAGATTCCCGTCATCTGCGTGCACGGCCTCATGGATTCGCCGATGACGTGGGTGCCGTTCCTGAACACGCTGCGCGGCGACGAGGCCATCCGGCAGCGCTACCAGTTCTGGTTTTACAGCTACCCGAGCGGCTATCCCTACCCGCACTCCGCGGCGATTATGCGCGAGCATCTCGACGCGATCAACAGGCTCTACCCGGATCACAAAAAGGAAATCCTCATCGGTCACAGCCTGGGGGGCATGATCAGCCGAATGATGATCACGGACAGCGGGATGGAACTCTGGAACGCCTATTTCCAACAGCCGCCCGGGAAGCTCGCCGTGTCGCCCGAGACGCGGAAATTCCTCACCGACGCGCTCATCTTCCACCGCCGCCCGGAAGTGAGCCGTGCCGTCTTCATCTCCACTCCGCATCGCGGGAGCGACTCGGCCGCGGGCTGGCTCGGAAAGGTCGGAAGATGGCTCGTGAAAGTCCCGGACTTCGTGCTGCGGATCAATGAGGAGATGCGCGACCTCCCCGCCGGAACCAAGATCGCCGGCCTCACACCGAACAGCATCGAGAGGCTCTCGCCGGACGACCCGTTCATCCGGACGTTCAACAACATTCCTACCGTTTCCGGCGTGCCGTATCATTCGATCATGGGCGACCGCGGAAAAGGCGGGAACAAGGATCGCACGAAGCCGGTGAGCAACGACAGCTTCGTGCCGTACTGGAGCAGCCATCTCGACGGCGCGCAGAGCGAGTTGGTCGTGCCTTCCAGACACAGCGCGCACCAAGACGCGAAGGCTATCGAGGAAGTCCGCCGCATCCTGCACGAGGCCGCGCGATAGCAATCGCACTCCGGGATTGCGCGGTGCGGGGACGTTGCGCAGCCTCAGCGACTGATGCCGCACGAATTCACCCTCTCCCACCGCGTGGAGTTTTCCGAGACGGACATGGCGGGCATCGTCCACTTCGCGAATTTTTTCCGCATGATGGAAAATGCCGAGCACGCGTTCTTCCGCTCGCTCGGCTTCAGCATCCACGCGCACGACGGCAGCGCCACCATCGGCTGGCCGCGCGTGAACACGTCGTGCGAATACCTCAAGCCGCTGCGCTTCGAGGAAATCGTGGACATCCAGCTCCTCGTCGCCGAGGTCCGCCCGCGCAGCATCCGCTACGCGTTCCGCTTTTGGAAAAATGACGACGGCGAGCGCGTGGAGATCGCGCGCGGCACCGTGACGGCCGTCTGCACGACTGTGGATCGCACCACGGGCAAACTCGGCGCGGTTCCGATTCCCGATGCAATCCGCGCAGTGGTCACGCCTGCACCGCCGGAGCTGCTCGCGGCCTTTGCAGACAGCCGCAAGGGTGCGGCATGACAAAAAGTTCTCTGTCCTCCGTCCTCAGTTCCCGGTGTTCTCGCGCTTGTCTGAGCACTGAGCACTGAATACTTGAGCACTCACCAATCTATGCCACCACAAGCACCCGCATCATCGTCCTCCACTTGGATCCTGTTTTCGTTCCTCACCGTCGCGTGCTGGGGCGTGTATGGCGTGTATCTCCACCGCGGCCAGACCGAGATGGCCGACATGGCGAACGGCCGCTGGAAGGCGTTCCTCTTCGTCGGCTTCGCGTATTTCCTCGTAGCCGTGATCGCGCCGCTTGTGATGCTGCGGCTCAACGGCAAGCCAGGTGACACGAACTTCCTAGCGTATCCGATGAAGGGCCAGATGTGGTCGCTCATCGCGGGCATCGTCGGTGCAGTCGGTGCGTTCGGCGTGCTGCTCGCATTTGGCGCAGCACCGCAGCCGAAGGCGGCCTACATCCCCGTCGTCATGTCGATCATCTTCGCAGGCGCGCCGATCGTGAATGCAATCGTCTCGATGCTTTACCATCCGCCGCACGGCGGACTGAGCGAGGTGAAGTGGCAATTCTGGGCCGGCATCATCATCGCCGCCGTCGGCGGAAGCATGGTCGCGCTTTTCAAACCCGACGCGCCCGCGCCGTCAAAGCCCGCGGCGAAGCCGGGCATTGAGCAACCGGTGAAGCACTGATGCTCGGCGAGTAGCGATGAGCACGTTCACGAAGCTCCGCAAGTTGCTCGGCGCAATCGCGGGCAACCGCTTCCAGTCGTCGCGCCTCGCGGGCGTCGGCGAAATCACGAGCATCGAGGATTTCACCGCGCGCGTGCCTTTCACCACGAAGGCCGACATCGTCGCGGATCACGCGGCGCACCCACCGTTCGGATCGAATCTCACTTTTTCCAAAGCACGC
>Ga0209596_1001713_pt1 | contig 18560 bp, 25 predicted proteins | sample M_130807_MF_Meta_FD_187314 | JGI IMG/M metagenome (GOLD analysis project Ga0209596, IMG submission 187314) | Freshwater microbial communities from Lake Montjoie, Canada to study carbon cycling - M_130807_MF_MetaG (SPAdes) (version 2) | ecosystem: Environmental > Aquatic > Freshwater > Lake...
CATGACCCTCAATAACGCATACATCGCTGGCACTGATGTGGACATTGCACACATGATCTTGCAGGGGTTTGTGGACCACATTGAATTGACTGCTCTGGCTAAATATAAGGATGGTGATCTGTGACCAATCAGTCAAAAGAATTGCCACCCGCCATTGATGCCTGCCTTGACCTAGTCAAAGACTTACTCCACCCAGAAGTCTTTGGCCACTCAGTTCCAGCTGAAGTTAAAGCCCGTGCATTTGTTGTTAAAACAATGCTGGAGCGCTTGAAAGCCAGAATGGAGACCAGCACATGGCCAGAGGCTTAAAGCCCCGTGTAGAGCCTGCTATTGAGGCAGCGCTCCAAAAGAAAGGGAACCTCTCAGACCTTGACTTGGCCAAGCTGTGCTTTTGTGCCAGGCGCAGTGCTGCGAGGGTTTTATTTGATATGCATCGGTTCGAGCTGGTCCACATCTCAGGCTATGAGTCAGTGCCGGCCAATCGGCAGTGGCGGCCCCTGTGGTCATGGGGTGAGGGTGAGGATATGCCAAGGCCACAAGAAGCAGCACCAGCCACAGAGAGAATGAGAAAATACAGAGAGAAAATGTCAGCAGACGACAAAGACTTTGGCTTGGCCAGACGCAGGCAGAAAAGACGGGTTGTGAAACGCGACCCACTTGTGGCCGCGTTTTTTGGGTCTTAGTTATTGGCCTAAAAGGCTAATTAAACCGGCTGCACCAGTTGTCGGGAACATCTTTTTCAAGAGTTCTTGTGTGGCCAAATCAGTACCTGGTGCAACACCAGTCTGCATTCTTGATGCAAGGTTAGCAGTTGGCTGAGCCGTATAGGCACGGGCTGCAATGTTTGTTGGTGCAGCCAGCATCATGCTCAATGGGCTGACTTCCATGGACCTAGTTGCCGTTCCAGAGTCACCAACAATTGGCTTGAATGCTTGGGCAAATCGTGCCGCCTCATACATTGGAGTCTGATTTGATCCAAACACAAAACCTTGTGGGTCTTTGCGGGTCAATGCACTGGCCAGATTCAAGCCTGACACATTGCCAGTCGATGGATTGACCACACCTTGATTGGACCTGATGGTCATCAAGTTGCGATAATTGGCACGGGCCTGCTGAAATGCGGCCTGCTGTTCTTTTGACAAACCTTGGGCCAAGGCATCATCGACCATCTCTTTGAGCTGGAATAAAGCGCTTCCAAGCTCACGATCACCCATTGCTGTGGTCATTTCGTTTTTGGCGCGCTTGCCAATTTTTGACGATAAAGCCTGCAATTCATTGCCACTGGCTTCGCCCTTGGCTGCTATGTTTTGCACTTGTTGAACAAAAATATTGTTCTTAAATGGCTGAGTTGTCAGACCTTCAAAAGCCTTATCGACAATTTCAATGCCGGTTTGAATAGTATTTCCATCCACCTTTTTGACTTGTGGACTGGCCACTTGTTGGTAGACATTGCTGATCTGGCGCTGCGCTTGGGCCAATACTGGATTGCTCAATTCTGTTGAATCAACACCAATGGCTTGGGCCGTTGCTCGATTGAGAATTTTCTGATTCTCTGTCTTAATGGTGTTAAATGGTCCAGAAGTGAATGGGCTTGATTCCATTCGAGCTTCCATCTGTTGCAAAGACCTTGAGCCAGTTTCTTGACCAGGCGTTGTGCGGAATCCCATTTCTTTACCACGACCAAGAATAGACTGCTGGGCCGCAGTCAGTCCGGCTGATGCATCTGGGCCTACAGCGCCCATAGTTGAACCACCACCAGTGACTGTGGCCGTTGGCGTTGTGGTCACATTGACTTGAGCGCCACCGACACCTGGTTGACCAGGCATTGGTGCTGCTGGTGGTTTAGCGCCAAAAAGTAACTTGGACAATTTATCTGCACCATAGCCAGCGCCAGCGCCAAATACAGTACCAGCGCCCATTTGCTCGACTTTCTGGGCAAAGAATTCTGGTGTTGTCATGCCTTGGGGCTTTTGGCCAGTGACCAGATCAGATAATGTTGTGTCTCTTGATGGGGGCGTGGCCACGGGTTGCAATAGTCCACCGACTGCACCAGTAATCGCTCCAGCTCGCACTGGGGCAGTAGTCGCGCCAAGCACACGCACCGCAGCAGTGGATGGGATCAATGTGCCTGCAATGTTGCCACCGACTCGGCCCACATCGATTTCACCTTGTTGCATTTGGCCTTGTCGCCAGTTCTTTTGGTAATCAAGTTCAGCCTGACGATTGATGTTTTCGACTCGTCTGCGCTCTGCTTGGGCAAACTGCTCAAGACTTGAGCCTGCTGGGGAAATAGCTTCTAGGCCGCGAGTCAATAATTGAGCGCCAGCATCTGGAATGTCGCGCAGGCCGCGAACAAATCCACCAACTGGTGAATTCATCATCTTGGATTCAAATGATTCTGGGGCTTTGCCAGTTGGCTTTGCTACTGGTGCAGCAGCTGGTGCTTGCAATGATTGAATGGCCTTGATGATCTGCTCATCAGTCATGCTTTCTGGAAAAGAAACTGGCCCAATGTTTGGAATTTGAACAATTTTGTCAGCCATTTTTTACTCCATTACATAATTAAAGATACCAGTGACTGGGTCTTTAACAAGTCTAGCATTGCCGGTTGGCTGTCTTACAGTTGGCACTATTGCGCTAGGTTGTGCCATGGGTGCAGGCGCTGCTAATGCCGCATTTTGTGCAGCCACTGCTTTTTCAATTTGCTTATAGGCTGGGCCAGCGCGCACAGTCATGGCCAGTTCAGTGTCGCGTCTAGCACGGGCTTTTTGTTCAATAGTTTTTTGACTATCGCTAGTTTGTGGGAAATATTTAATGATTTCCTTTTCCATTTCGTCTGCACCAATAACAGCACCAGACTCAGGTCGCAAATTGGCTGTCACCCAGTTTTGTTGGGCTTGGCGATATTGCTGACTTCCAGTAGATTCTGAAAGATTGGCCAAGCCAGTAGTTAATCCAGCGCTTGGAATTGATCGCATGATTGATTGATACTTGCCTGGCTGACCAAAAGCCTGCTCAAGTGTTACTGGATTGCCAGTCTTAGGATCAATAATCGGCTCACCAGACCTATTCAATGCAGGCTGATTGAAAATTGCGCTTGACTGCTTCATGCGATAAGCAAAGCCTGCTGACTTGCTTTGATCTTCAGTAGGTTTAGCACCAGCGCCTTCAAATGGCGTTCCGGCTGCTGTCATAACTGGGATGGCTGGGGCGCCTGGTGCAGTTGGCACATAAGACAAACCTTCTGGGCCTTCTTTGAGTTGATATCCACCACGATTAAATTCTTGCTGACGCAATGCCAAGCCGCCTTGGGCCACACCCAAATTGCCTCTGGCAATTTGCAAGTTGGCGGCCTCACTTGGAGACATTCCCATAGCAAATGATTCTTTGCCAGTCAGTTTTGATTTGTCAATGGCCACGACTTGATTGTTCAAGTTCTGCAAAACAACATCGCGCTTTGGACCAAAACCTTGCATGGTCTTGGTCGATCCATCTTTGTATTGCTGTACCAATATAGGCTTTCCAGTGGTATCAGTCACCTCAAATGGTTGACCAACAACTTCAGCCCTTGGGTTGAGCTTCTCGGCCATCTCTTGGAATCTCTTGGCATCTTCAGATTTACCTTGAGCTGCATAGATGTCGGCAATCTGCTGATACTGGCTAGCTTTAATTTCACCAGCGCTTGGCTGTGGAATGCTTGCGGCCAGTTCAGCACGGGCTACAGTTGGACCGGCCTGCATACCAGGAACTGCCAAAGCCTGCATCTCTGGACTCAATGCAGTTGGTGGTTTGGTCAAAATGCCAGCGACTTGAGTTTGCAGTTTCTGGGCATTGGCAGCCTCTTGCAATTTTTGATTCAAAAGCAAATCTTGGAAAGAAGCAGCACGGCCTTTCTCATAAGCACCTTGGCCTGCCTGCAAAGCCCCACCAAGTGCTTGACCCATGCTGATTGGGACTGCACTTCGGCCACTTGCCTGCAATAGCGCAGCCGCTGCCGACATGACGGCATTGCGACCCAAGAGCTTGCGCTGGTCTTCTGACAGTAGCGCATCAAGCCCCGTTGGAGTTGCACCAAGACTGCCGCCAAACATATTGCCTAAACTGCTGAAGTCAAATTCATTTGCCATATTGCCACCTTAATCCAATAAACCTCTGAGGCGTGTGCCGACCACATCGCCTCTGCTCATCATGTTAGTTGATCCAGTATCTGGTGCAAGCAAAGATGCAGCCCTCATGGCCCGTCTTTCTTGACCAGGCTTGATGGCCAGTTCTGCCACCGGTGTTCCAGCCCTATCCATGGCCACCGCAACATTGTCAAACCCCTTGGCCTGATCATGCGCATAGCCAAACAGTGCCATGCCCACATCTTTCTCAGACCCTTGGTCAATGATTTTGACTTTTGCTGGGTCACTGGTGATCACAATGCCTCTGCTTGTCTCTGCCACTGTCAGCCCATCAGGGATGCGAGAGGGCATTGGCGATCCAGGCGTGATAAGGATGGTGTCACGCTTGCTTGAGGGATCAAGCAAAGCCATGAGCTGCGCGTCAGCGTAGCGTTGTGGCTCTGGTGTCGGGATGTTGGGCATATTAGATCAGACCAAGCAATGCACCAAGTCCAGCGCCACCGGCAGCTGTCAATCCAGTTGCTGAAGCAATTGCCGGAATGCCAGCCAATTGCGACCCAGCCAAAGCACCACCCAATAGGCCAGCACCGACATTCTGGCTGTATGGGGTTGTCGCCACTTGGCCAAGATTGGCCGGCTGCGCACCCAGTGAAGACTGGACCACACCAAGACGCTGCAAACCAATGTTGCGAATGGCATCCATTTGTTGCTGATCCAAAGCCTGACGCGCACCGCCAGCACCCATGACAGCTTGAGCGCCACCAAGACGCAATGCTTGTTGCTGTGCAGCCAAATTGCCGAGCTGGCTTGCACCGCCTAATCGCAATTGCGCACCTTGCAAGCCTGCTTGCTGATTGGCCAGATCAGCTTGTTGCTGACGGGCAATATCAGCCTGCTGCATGGCCATGGCCTGATTGAATGCTGATTCGTTCAAAGATGTGCCAAGTGTGGCCGCCTGCTTAGCAAACCCTTGGTTAGTCAAAGCCTCGGCCACACCTTGGCGTGATCCACCAAACGCACGGGCTTGCATGGCACGCTCACCAGTTTGAGCAATTGCGTTTCTTCGCGCTGATTCCAGATCAGACAATGCGTTTTCACGCACCAACATTGAATATGGATTCATGTAAGAGCCAATCGTGCCAGGCTCTTGGCCCAATCCTAAATTGGCGCTTGTCGCTTGCACAGCTGCTGGCTGATAGACACCGCCATAAGCGGCCATGCGTGCGGCCAAGTCTGTGCCAGTAATGCCTGGGCCAGCAAGGCCGGTGTTGACCAGAGCCTCCTCGCCTGCCTGATACATGGGGTTGTACCCAGCAAACTGCTGGACCGGCAATGCACCAGCGACCCCTTGGGCCTGCTGAAAGTTGGCCAAGAATGCTTCTTTGATCTGTGGATCAATGGAGCTTGTCGATGTAGTTGTTCCACCTTTTGACATATTGCCACCTTATCCGAGTAAAGACTTGAGTTTTTTAGCAGGCACTTTGCCTTCGTTGATCATGTCCAAGAGTCCACGGCCATACTTGTTGACTGCATCTTTTTTGATCACATATTCGCCCATGTCAAGATTGACAGCGCCATCATCTGGACCAGGTGGGTTGGGACCAAACATCAGACCGCCATGGACATAACCGCCTTTGGCCATAGCACCTCCACCGCCTCCACCAGTTGCACCACCACCGCCACCGCCATCACCGCCATCACCACCGCCAGCATTAACGTCATTCAATGTTGTTGCTGCCGCAGCTGCCGCAGCCGCAGCTTTGGCAGTATTAACCGCTGCGATCTGGTCATACAGACCAGGGTTATATCCACCCAGTGGCATACCACCTTGCACATTGGCGTAAGGATTGCCCAAGGGCTTCATCTGGCCCATGATCTGGCCATAAGGCGACATTCCACCAGTGACTGATGGATCATATTGAGCGCCTGGTGCAATGGACTGATAGTTTCTAAAGTTCTGCTCAAAGCCACCAGTGGCATTGGCGAATGGTCCAACTTGAGCCTGTTGTTTGGCCCAGTCAACTTCATTCTGTCGCTGCTTGGCAGCCCATGCCGCCTCATTGGCTGCAATCTGCTGGGCATTCTTGATGACATTCAGTTCTTGTTGTTTCTTCCATGCAGCCTCATTAGCCGCAATCTGCTGCGCATTCTTAATGGCATTCAATCGCTGCTGCTCGGCCCATGCCGCAGTGTTTTGTTGTTGCTTCAAAGCCCATGCAGCCTCATTGGCCTTTTGCTGTGCAGCCCAATCAGTGACGTTTTGGCCTTGCTTGGCAGCCCATGCAAGCTCATTAGCTTTCTGCTGTGTAGCCCAGTCAGTGACATTTTTGGCTTGCGCTGCATCCCACTGGGATTGACGGCCAGCAAGTTCTGCCATGGCTGCCTGGTTATATGCAATCTCAGCAGGCGTTGTCGGTGTAGCCGCATCAAGTCTAGCCTGCAAACTTGCTTCAGATATCTTGGTGGCTCTGGCAACATCAGCAGCGCTTACGCCATACTGATTCATGTTGCTTTCAATCTGCGCGTCAGTTAAGCCTTGAGCTTGCGCTTTTGCATATGCGTCAGCAATACTTTGATCGTATTGCGCTTGACTAATGCCATTATTCAATGACCATGCTAATCCTGCTGAAGTTGCCATATTTATCCCCTAAAGTTCCTTTGCCAGTACAGACCACTGTGGACTGTAACCTTCGTCTTTCAAAAATGTCTTTGCCCAGCCTCTTCGGCCTGCCAAAGTCACCCTGGTGCAGCCAATAGACTTGCCCCAGGATTCGATCAATGGTCTCATCCTTGAGAGTTCGTCTAGGTCGCCACCAGCCAAGAAGTAATGCAAATTCTTTAGCCTGGGATAGACAACGATCTCTGTCAATACCACCGAGTCCTTGGCCGGCCACAGCTGTAATCTGTGATCCTCGACCATCTCAGCGACATCGTCAAAATTGTGTGTGCCTCCAGAGTATTCTAAAGCAGCCTCCACATGGTGGCGCAGCCTATCCAAATGTTCTTGGTCACTCATCGCTTGCCAGCTGGGATGGCCTCAAGCCTCATCACCCCAATGCGCCAGTCGGCCAAAGTGTTGCCAGTCACCTTCACATTGACTTGCCGGCCAGAGAACCGGACAGAAGTCGGGTTGGCTGCCGTATATGGTCCAAATGTGGATTGTGTGCCAGTCGGGTAATTGCGGGTTTTAAATGAAACCACCGCCTCACCCAGTGTCTGCTCATCGGGAATAACCTGGCGCACAGACATGATGTTGTCGCCATTGCCCAATTGGACTGGGCCAGACTCGGCATAAAGACTTGAGCCATCGTAGTTGTAGCCCACCTCATGCTCATAGATGTAACCATCACTTGAGACCATTAGAGGATATGTGTAGACACCAGAGTCAACCCCAGCGTTTCTGGCCAGTGTGCCAATGTTCCAGTGGTTTTCGCGGTAGTTGAAAGTGACATAACTGTCATTTTCATTACTGGCCGCACTTGGGTAATACCACCAAATCTCACCATACTTGCTGACATGGACCGCATAAATCTTCGATGCCTGGGCAAAGTTGATATTGGCAAAGATGTAATCTGACACATCACTCGGCAGTGGCTTGACATAGCCGTCATAAATCCAGAAGCCAGAATTGCTCATCCAAATGGCTGCCGTATCAATGGCCGCCACAGACTGGGCCGAAATGAGGCCGCAGCCACTTCCAGCCTTCTCAAAGCCATAAACAAATGGAGCGCCAACATACTGGGCCGTGTGGACATCCACATCTGTAAACAATAGATTGACACCCTTGACCCGCTTGCCGGCAATGAGTGAGCCAGGGGTGGCTAAGTCATAGTCGCCTGCAAGGTTGTCGCCTGCCGGTGTCCACTGGGTATTGTTCTCTTGATCGCACCACTGCACTTTTCTTGGGTTTCCACCAGCGCCAAGGGCAAAGATAATGCGCTCTTGGGTGACTAAAACCGCCTTGTTTCCAGTGGGCGCATTGGCAATTGCCGCTGCCTTGGTAGGCGTTGAAAAACCCAATTGCCACTCGTAAATCTTGCCATCGGTGCTAGAGCAAGCCACCAAATACTCGCCCCATGTATCGAGTGACCAGGTGGTGGCTGCAATGGGAGTGCCGGTGTCAGGTCGTGCCACGCCATAGGCAAAACTTCCATAGGCGTTGTAGCCGTATCCGGTCAGCACTGTGGAGCTTGCGTAGCCTGTGGTGAAGCCAGTTGGCGTGATGTCTTTCAACGTGCCAAGTGCGTTCATGACATACAGTTTTGTATGCGTTCCAGCTGCGATCCATCGGTCTGCACCATTGTCGCGCCAAGTGATGATGCCTCGGCATGAGCCTGACATCTGTGAGCTTGACCTAGTGCGCCATCCATTGATGGGGCGCAGTGTCCCCTCATACCAGCGAACTAGGTTTGCGTCATACCAGCGGCCTGCTGCCTGGTACTCAGTACCATTTCGGAAAACACCTGGGGGTAATTTAAGTGGTATGTACATGGCAGTATTAGGTAATGTTTGAGACAAATGTCATTGTCGCAATAAGTGATGCCGTTGAGGGGTAATTTCCGGCTGCCGGATAAGCCTGAATAGACACCTGAGTGCTGTCAGTCTCCCACCAAAGCTCCACATAATTGGTTGCGTTTAAGCTCAAAAAGTAATTCCAGCCGACCAGGGCATGGCCATTGACTGAGCCGTGCTTGCTTGGCACTGCAAAGAATCCAGTTGAGCCAGTGACCACAGTACCATTGATCTTGAGCCAGACCCTTACATCATGGGCCTGAGAGTCTAGATTTTCAAACTGGCCAGACCACTGCAAATTCCAAATGCCAGCGTCAGCCACTGTGATCCTTGAATTGCTTGCGATAGTCACGCCATTGGCGTAATCGGTCGTATTCAGTGTCATGGCATAGGCCGTGTTGGCCGCTGCTGCCGTCTGGTCCACAGTGCTTTGAAAAGCACCAAGTGGCGCATTCATAAACCGGCCACCTCTTGGTCCAAATAAAGACCCCAAGACAGTCGTCAGCTTTCTGAAGTAAACATTCAGAGAGCTGTTGTTTTCGTTGAAATGCCTGCGCTCATAGACCTCGGTCGGATAACCAAGGGCTGGTGGTGGTGGATTTTCAAGTTGTTGTGTTTGGCTGGCCATGGCTCAATTTTGCCACCTTATGCCATGTCTAAACCAGCGGCCTTGACTTCTGCGACCCGTCTTGCCCATCCCTTGCCGAATGTGTCCCAAGTGGGCAGATCGTGCAAAAAAGACAAGCGCCTGTCGTTGTAGGCACTGACCAGCTCATTGGCATCCATACTGGCCACGGCCTGCAAGGTCTTGGGGCCAATGCCGCCATCAGGATCGACACCCACAGCTGCTTGCAGCCACTTGGCAGCCCTGCCTGGGCCAGAGTTAATGGCAGCGTCAAAGACACAATAATCGACACCGGCAGGCAGATCATCGCCCTTGACCTTGTCCCAATATTTGGCTTTGTACATGGGGCCGACAATCTCTGGAGTGAGACCCCGCATGGTCTTCTCATCGACCTCATGGCCCACCCACTCTTCCCAGACCCGTTTGGTCACGCCAAGGTTGGTCATGCCACCAGGATCGGCTGGGTGGTTGACATAGCCACCTTCATGGTGCAGCACTGCTTTCAAACAAGATTCAAAGTTCTCTTTCATTTTTTCACCCTATCAGCAATTTTTTCCATGGTCCGGCCACCAAAGTAAAACGACATCACCAACATCCCCCATTGGCCCAGTAATTCGACATAAGCCCCACGGGTTTCTAAATCAAAGATGGATGCAATGGCAAAGCCAGAGTAGGCCACCAAAAGGAATACAAGGGTCATAGGCCGTATATTTTTAGACAGCCAAGAGTCACTGGCCATATCAGCTTCAGCGCGTCTGGTGACGTTTTCTTGCTCCACCTCAAAGAGCTTGGTCTCGTTGGCCATCTTAGCCAGCTCACCATCTTGGACCATCTTGGCCAGTTCAAACTGGGCCTTGGCTTTGGCCTCTGGGTCAGGTATCAGCTTGTCAATCAGTTTCCCGCCCACTTGCAGCAGCGCATCTAGTCCCATCATTTTTACTCTCCTTTGGTTTGTCGTCTTCAGACTGGTTAAGTTTTATTCCACTTAGAAACCCGATCATGCCTCCGATCAGTGTGCTGAATGCCGGACTGATCATTTTGAAGATTTCCCCGTTGTCCACTTCCTTGGCCCACAAACCTAGCAGAAAGGCTATGACCATGGCCAAAACAGAGATGCACAATGTAATGCTCACCATAAAGGTGACGTAAAAGGTCAGCTTTTCTTTTGTGTTTTCCATCATTCACCTCACACATATAAATCTATTTTTCGATTTTGGAATATCTCGATTCTGAGTTTAGTTTGTTCGGCATTCTTTAAGTAAATCTCAAAAGCTAAATCTTCAATGGCAATTTGTATTTTCTTTTGTTCCAGTGCTGCGCGTTGCATTTCTTGCTGTTTTTCCATCTTGCGCTCGACCAGGTCATATTCTTGTGGATAGCCAGAGGGCTTGATCATCGGGAAAAGTCTAATCGTGTCAATCGTCATTTCGGCTTCTCCCTTTGAACAGCTCGCTCGTAGAAGTAAAGCACCTTTCCTCTCAACTCTTGGGAATCAGCGACACCGGCCCATTCGGCAAGTTTGTTCCAGATTCCCACCAGCTGCTCGGCAGAGCAAGTGTCACCATTCTTTGTGAGCCAGATGGACATCTGCTCATGCCTGGTGCTTGGGTTGCCGATCCAGCTGACGCTGTACAGATCGATGGGGTTGCACCTTGTCTGCTGGGCCAGTACAAAGAATGAGAGTAAAAAGATTAAAAGGATTGCCCATCTCATTTCATCGCCCAAAAAATAATGAATGTACCCCAGACGACAAATGCCGTGATGCAGGCCGCAGCAATGAGTGCCACGGCCCAGTCTTTCACTTTAGGCTCGTAAAGATGATGCCGGCCATGCTGGTCAGCATGATGCCAGAGACCCCAAGCATGATGTTTTCAAGACGTTTAATCCTGGCACACAGCATCTCATAGCGCAGTGTGCAGACATCAACATGGGCATTGAGTTGTGCTTGTGTCGGGTCCATGATCAAAAAGTTATTGAGCCAGAGGCCGTAAATTTATAAACTCTAAACCCACCAGCCACAGTAATTGTTGGTGAACCTGTTGTGCTTGTTGCGGCTATGAATGTGTCTGGATAGCGGAGGATTACGATACCGCTACCACCTGCGCCAGCAGTAATGCCAGCACCACCGCCTCCACCGCCACCTGTATTAGCCGTTCCAGAAGTGCCGTTTCCATCATTGCTTCCACCAGCACCACCACCGCCTACACCGCCAGTACCGCCTGTAGCAGGGGTTGAAAAAGTACCGCCACCACCGCCACCTGCATAAGTGACAACAGAGCCAGAAATGGCTGAAGCAATCCCTGCGCCTCCATTGCCGCCAATAGTAGTCGTGCCATTTAAACCAATAGTTCCAGCACCGCCACCGCCACCAGCGCCATAAACGCCACTTGAAGCACTAGAAGCCGCACCACTATTTCCTTGGACAGAAGTTCCGCTTCCACCTATACCAGCCCTTGCGCCACCGCCACCAGAACCGCCAGAACCACCAGTAGTTGCCGTTGAACCTTGTGCGCCATAACCACCGCCAGAAGCAACAATGTTTCCTGTATATGCGCCTGAACTTGTAGAAAGTAAAACAGAATTAAAACCAACAGTGCCATTGGCAGCACTAGAAGATGCACCAGCACCTCCACCGCCAACTGTTATAAACAATTGAGTGCCAGTAGTTACGCCAGAGAAACCAGCAAGTAAACCGCCTGCACCACCGCCACCAGCATTGGAAGCACCGCCACCGCCACCACCCGCCACCACCAAGAATTCAACATTCTGTGGAAACAGTCCTGTCCAGTTGTTGTCCTTAATGGCTTGGCTTGCCTGAGACAGCGTGTATATGCCGCTATATTGAGCCACGTTAGACTCCTTGAGTTACTTCAACCCATGACAATGTTGGCTCATCCCAGCGATACATCTTGCCATCTGTCGGCATAGGTGTAGGTGCATCCCACAGATATGTCTCAGCACTTTTAGTCCAAGATGCAAATGGTTGTGGAGGGGCAAAGCCTGTTCCATCCCATGTGTAACCAATGCCAGCATAGTTCTTATGCAAGGGCTTGCCTTCAGGGTGTTGGTTGCCATGAGTGTTGTAGCTCGTTTGAACCCACTCAGATGGGTTGCCCCAATGACCTAAAGCCAATGTCTCAGCGTCAATGACAATAACTTGGTCAACGATGCCGTTAGTGATGTGTGCGTAATGTGCCATGTTTATCTCCAATTAAAAAGTTACAGTTCCAGATGATGTCCAAGTGTAGATTTGGTAGCCGTCAGCGTAGTTGATTTGTGGTGAGCCAGTTGTTGCAGTTGGTGCTGATTGTGATGCAGGGTAACGAATGATTATGATGCCAGAACCTCCATTGCCGCCACCTGCATATTGCATAGCCGCACCACCACCAGAGCCAGTGTTGGCTACACCAGAACCACCAACAACTGTTGTTCCTGTAAATCCATTTCCATTGAGGCCATTACCTCCAATTCCCGCTCCACCAATTCCAGCAGGAGCAGAGCCTTCAACGCCACCACCGCCACCACCAGCAAAGAAACGACGAGTGCCATCAATAGTTGAACAAAGTCCTGTACCACCATCACCAGCCTTAGATGCAGTACCATTTTGTCCAACACCTCCTGCGCCACCGCCACCAGCTCCGTTCTTTACATCGCCACTAGCACCTGTACCGCCAGCGTACCCTTGACCAGAAACTCCTGTGCCTCCTGCATAACCTGAGTATGCGCCTCCGCCTCCACCTGACCCGCCGTTGCTACCCACACCTACATTGCCACCAGCACCACCACCACCTCCTGTAGTTGTGATACTGCTGAAAACTGAGTTAGAACCATTTGCCCCGTTTCCAGAAACCATAGGAGCAGTGCCAGCACCTCCAGCACCCACAGTAACAGTCAATGCAGTGCCAGAAGCAACAGAAAAACTTGCCGCAGTCAAAAGACCCCCAGCACCGCCACCAGAGCCGTAATAACTACCAGCACCACCCCCACCAGCGACCACTAAGTATTCAACAGCCGTAGGCGCACCAGATAAAGGGTTAAATGTTGCCGACAAATATCCACCTAATAAATTGCTCATAGTGTGATACTTCCGCTAGTCAAGAATGTGTAAATTGTGTAGCCGTTAGCAGTTGTCTTTGTTCCATTACTCACACTTGCAGCATCAGCAAATGTGCTTGGGTAGCGAATGATGACAATGCCAGAGCCTCCATTTTTTGATTGGCCACTACTAGCTGCATCGCCACCTCCACCGCCACCGCCTGTGTTGGCTGTCCCTGCAACAGCCGCATTTGCTTTTGACCCGTCACCACCACCGCCTACTCCACCAATACCTTTAGCAAGTGAACCATTATCAGTTCCACCGCCACCACCACCAGCGTATGCTGTAACAGTCCCATTGATAGCTGAAGCAATACCAGCACCACCATTACCACCGCCAGAAGCTGTGGCAGATAAACCAATAGTCCCTGCGCCTCCACCTCCACCGCCATTGGTGTAAGTAGTCGCATCTGATTTACCAAGACCACCAGCATTACCTTGTCCAGATATTCCTTGACCACCCACATTTGGCCCTGTGCTATTTTGTAATGCGCCACCACCAGAACCACCAGCAACACCAGCGGTATTTGGGGCTAGACCGCCACCACCACCACCACCTTTTGAAGTAATGTTTCCAAAAACAGAGTCTTGTCCACTACCGCCTGTGACAGCACCAGTTGATGGGGCAGTTCCTCCACCACCAATAGTTACAGTAATGCTTGAGCCAATTGCAACAGGATAGATTCCTGTCAACAATCCACCAGCACCACCACCGCCTTCATAACCACCGCCTGAACCACCACCCGCAACAACAAGGTACTCAACCCAACCAGTTTTCTGTGGGCCTGTCCATGCCTTTTGTGCAAGTGCTTGGTTAACTTGTTTAAGAGTAAATAATCCTGTAGCCATATCTACCCTTAGAAAGTAATCGTGCCAGAGGCAACGAATCTGTACACACGCCAAAAGCCTGTGACATAAGTTTCTGGTGAGCCTGTTGTTGATGTAGCAGGGGCTAAGTAAGACGGGTAGCGGATTACTACAATGCCAGAGCCGCCATTGCCACCAGATTTGCTAGTTCTACCAGACACCCCGCCACCGCCAGAGCCAGAATTATTTAATCCAGTTGTTGGTGAAGATTCAGTAGATGAGACATACGCACCACCATTACCGCCACCAGCCGCACCTAATCCACCAGTTGTATAGTAAGAGCCACCACCACCACCACCCGCATAAAATATTTGTGCGCCAGAAATAGAAGATGCCGTTCCTGTTCCACCATTACCAGCGGGTATGGTTGATGCGCCTGTTAAAGCAATTCCAATGCTTCCAGAGCCGCCACCGCCACCACCACCATTAGTACCGCTTGAAGCAGAGCCACCATCAAAACCTTGACCTGATGTTCCAGTTCCTCTTGTGCCGTTGCTACCACCGCCACCGCCAGAGCCACCATTGCCACCAGCACCGCCAGAATCGTTATAGCGACCACCGCCACCACCGCCTGTAGCCGTTATGGTTGTTCCACCAGCAATGCTTGAATTTGTACCTTGTGCGCCAACACTTGTAGAGCCAGCCGCACCAGCACCAACAGTTACTGTTATGGATGAGCCAATAGTTACAGCGTAACCAGTAGCCGATAAAAGACCACCAGCACCTCCACCACCGCATCCATTGGTATCGCCAGTAACTCCAGCACCAGAACCCCCGCCAGCCACGACAAGGTATTCCACCGCTGTGACAGGGTAGTTAATGCCGTTACGTCCAGCACTTAAGATTCCACCTACTCTTTTGGACATGATTAGTCCTTAGGAGAGTTCTTCGTATGAAATCGTGTAGGCTATCTTTGATGCTGTGCTGCTTGTAACAACAACAGACTTGTCTTCTTCAAGATAGAAAGCAGTTGATTTGTCAGACACAATCAAAGACGCATCAGGAGGGACTGAGACAGTCGATGCCAATGGGTATGAAGTGCCAGAGCCAGCCGCAGCAGTATTGACCGCCACTGTTGTGTCATAGGCAGTTGTGCCATCTACATTGGCAGCAATGACCATATTAACTTTGAACACCTTGCCACTAGAAGCAGCGTTAGCAAGCAATACATTGGATGTAGCATTTGCTGGTGTGAGATATGTAGTCTTTGCCGTGATAGTTGCGACAGCGACAATATTGGGTGCAGCCATAAAAAGTTCTCCTAAAAATTAACCACCAAAGACCATCGCCATTGCGATAGCTTTACCTGTTGTTGCACCACCTAGTGCAGTTATTGCCGCAGCAGCTGTGCTTGCGCCAGTGCCACCTTTTGCAATCTTTAGCACTGGGCCGGCATCAAACAATGCGTCAATGCTGTCCAGATCGGTATTGATCTTTGTTCCCCAGGTATCAGTAGACGCACCGACTTCTGGCTTTGTCAGCAATAGATTTGTGGTGGTTGTATCTGCCATATTTACCCCTATGCGGCTATTTGCCAAGTTTCGCTATTATCAGCAATTGCAGTCCAAGTTTCACTGCTATCTGCAATTGCATCCCATGTTTCTGATTGGTCAGATATTGGGGTCCAGCTTTCTGAATTATCAGAGACCGCTGTCCAAGTTTCTGCCGTGTCGTTTTCGTCTTCCCATTTTAGTCTTGCATTGACCTCCATGGTTGACAGTGAAATGATTTCTATGCGGCCATTTTGTCTGCGCTGCGCATCCACCTCCATGGTGCTAGTGGCCACAATGGCAAAGCCAGTGCTGCCAATGATACTAGTGGAAACAGTTAATGTGGATGTGTCAACAATGTCAAACGCGCCAAATGCCACCCTGGTGGCTGCAATCGATACTGTGCTGGTGTCGCTAATGGCAATCTCAGCAGATGCATATCTGACACCATCCACGGCCATGGTGCTTGCGTCACTGATGCTGGCTGCGCCTATTGCATAGCGCACCCCATCCACGGCCATGGTGCTTGTGTCGCTGATGGCCAGTGCTACAGAGACAATGACGTTTGCGTCAATTGTGACTGTGCTTGTGTCAGATATTAGGACTTCAGCGAATGTGAATCTGGTGGCTGCCACCGACATGGTGGACTGGGCATAAATCTCAAACTGGGCATTGGAGACCACAGCGGCCCCAATGGCCATGGTCGATGTGGATGTGATTGCCAGGCTTGGCTCGAATGAGCCTCTTGAGTAATTGCCCTTGCCGTAAGAGCCGTAGCCGTAGCCTACCCTTGGATCAGAGTATTGACCAGCGCCAAAATTCCCTGATCCATAAGATGCCATATCAAGCCAAAGTGATGCTCAATGAAGATGCTGGAATGCGCAGCACATCGCCAGAATTGATGGTGCGAGCTGTGGTCAATGGAGCCCAGGCTAATAGATTGCCAGTGGTGCTTGCATCAAAGATGCCGGCCCAGCCAATTGATCCCCAGTTTCCACCGGAGGCAGCTGCAAACTCGATGGCCGCTGCATTGGTGAATGTCGTGGCCGTGCCAGACCCTGAGATCGTTCCAGTCACCACCCGTGCGTAGCCATTGCCAGACACCTCAGTGCCGCCACCCGTGTCGCTCGGTGCAGCCGTAAAAAGGCCAACATACCAGGCAGTGGGGCGCGTTGCAGAATTTGTGGTGAACACCCAGTTTAAAACTAGGTTTTCGGTGTAATCGGTAAAAGATGACATATCAGTCCTTATCCAAAAGTCTTTGCACGGGTCAACAATGCACCACCAGAAGATGCACCGCGATCATCGGCAGTTTGCGCGTCATTTAAGGCTCGCTCATAGAGTGTTGCCCATGTCTGGATTCTCGCATCATCTTGCAAGTATGGCGCAGCCTGGAGCAATGCACCATACAGATAAATGTCGGGACTTGAGGCCAAAAGCCAATTGCTTGAGACACTGCTTGATAACTTTGTCAACTTTGCGTAATAGGTCAGCTCGGTCGTGTAGTTACTGTCTGGTGTCGGGACAATTCGGAATTGGCCACCGACCACACCAAAGAATTTGGGCTTGCCGCTGGCCGTGTACTTGGTCATCTCATTATCCAAGGCATCAATGCTCAAAAACTGCAATGGTGTCTCAGGGTTTGTGCTTGTGAGCTTGAGGGATTTGGTCTCCAAGAAGTCACTTGGCACAGCGCCATATTGCGCATCAAAAGACGCATTGGCCCTGACGATCATCTGCCTGGTGCGCAGTGTTCGCTCCACTTGTGCCTCGGCCAGAGAGATAAAGTCAGGAATGACAGAAGTCAGGTCCGACCGATTCAGCCAGTCGCCAATGGATGTCTTCAGCTCTGTATAGGTTGTCAGTGCCATTATTGGGCCTCTTTTTCCATCTCTTCTTTCACAATCCAAGTGTGTTCATGGCGAAACTCAAACGTGCCAATGTGGCCAATTTCTTTTGAAACGTCATGGTCGATGTAGACCTTGTAGCCTAGCTCTTGCGCTTTCTTACAAAAGAACACATCTTCACCCATGTAGCCCCGTGTCGTTTGCCAAGGCATATCAAACCATGGCTCGCTCATGCCCTCAAACACCTCGCGCTTGATCAGCATTATGCCCGTTCCAATGCTTCCCACCTCTTCAAGTCCAGTGGATTCTGGCATGGTATAGACCGCCTGGCGCTTGCCGTTTTCATCATAGTTCTGGGCAGTGGGGCCAGTTGGCATTCTGCGCCTGGCACAGTTGGCAGCCACAATCTCTTTGTCGTGCTTTAAGAGCCGCTGGACCATGTCTTGTGGAAACGTCATATCGCTGTCAATAAAAAGAATGTGTGTGCAGCCTTCGGCCATCGCATCCAAGCAAAGGTCAGCCCTTTGGTTTTGGATAATCGTGCCTTGCATCAATTTCAGACTGATTGCGTCTGTGGTGTTGAGTGTGTGATAGGCCACCATATTGACCATGCAATATGTGTAATTGGTGTGGACCTGATCACGGGCCGGTGTGCAGACGGCAATGTAGTTCATACTTTCCCAGGTCGAGTTCTAAAAAATTGGTTGTCGGAGTCGTTGAGCCAGCGTTTCATGTACTCTTGGTCATCGATCTTGCCCTCGGCCTTCATCTTGTAATAAAGGGATTCGGGGATGGATGCCACCAAGTGCCATTCACCATTCCAGTTGGCTTTCTCATCCACAGCGTTATAGATGGCCTTGTTGGCCTCAATCACCGCTGTGACATCTTGTTGGGTCTCAATCGTCACATCGCCAGTCTCTGGGTTTTCATGCCAGATTCGTTTGATGCCTTGATCTTTGTTTTCGCTAAATAGTCTTTTGTGAATCATGTTAAAAAAAGA
>Ga0209596_1001719_pt1 | contig 18527 bp, 14 predicted proteins | sample M_130807_MF_Meta_FD_187314 | JGI IMG/M metagenome (GOLD analysis project Ga0209596, IMG submission 187314) | Freshwater microbial communities from Lake Montjoie, Canada to study carbon cycling - M_130807_MF_MetaG (SPAdes) (version 2) | ecosystem: Environmental > Aquatic > Freshwater > Lake...
TTGCGGTGGTTGCTCCTGATGGGCTTGTCCCTAGCAAAATCGAGGTGCCATCAATCTTTGCATTTCCTACTGCCCACAACGAATAATTATCCGTTCCTGCACCTGCTGGGGCAGCAAGCTTCAATGAATACGAATTGGTTATTGTCCCGGTACCGGTCTTTGTCGGAGCAGCAATGTAGGTGGTTATTGCATTGGCAATGAGAGCTGTAGTCGAGACTGGTCCTGCAACATTCAATCCGTAAACAGATCCAGATTGTGCTGCCGAAACATCGTATGCTGCAATGGTCATTGCTGAAGCATTTACATCAGTGGTTCCGTATGAGGCCTTTCCTACTTTGAGACCGTCAGCAAGTACTCCAGTGATCTGATCCTTGAACGTTGTCTGCTTTGTCGCGGTAAAAATTTCTGCTGCCATTTCTATGCCTCCACAGTGCTTATTCTTGCCACCCATTTAAGGGGATTTATTCCTGTTACCCCGGTGCATTGGATGATTAGCGCACCATTTGTCAAATCAGTATCAAAGGATATCTGTGCTGTGCTGAGTGCAGAATCAGATGTTGTTTCGCTCATCTGCAATCCGGATATTCCCAAGCTTCCATGAGTGGATCCTTTCCGTAATGTTACGTTTCCAGCCCATGAGGCAGAAGATGCTCCGTTGTATGAAGCACAAATTGCAATTGCGCAAACCATGCTCTTGCCCAGCTCCGGTATGAATGCCTTTGCATATGATCCTGAACCATCTGTTGTTAGCGTAACAGTTGCTGTGCCATTGGTGGAACCCTTCAAAACAATTTCCTGATGATATAAAGCCGCGGTAATGACGGTTGATGTTCCAGATATGATTACCATCATGCAATTCCAATCAATTGAAAGGTTGATGACCACGTGATATTTCTTGTGTCCGGCCCTTTTACCTTGAGGGAAATTGACCCAAATGTCGATTCAGTATCAATGTCGATATACGAAGAATTGAAATACGGATCCGCAACGACTTCATTCTGGGATATTCCAACCAATGTGGCGGATCCGGGAGACGTTTGCCTACGAAAAAGACCTGAGAATTTCCACATGGCGGCCAAGGCACCCGATGCGTTTGCAATGATGCTGATGTTCGCCATGACCGCGGTGTTGACTGGAATGACAATGCTGTTTGCGCTTGATTTCGTGAGTCCGTCTTTTGTCATATCTACAACTGTGGTTCCATCAGTAGTCGTGGCCTGAAGTTTTCCAAAATCATTTGGAGATAATGTGCCACTAGCGGATATCGTATGCCATAATCCGGGACTGATTGCAGATCCGGCTGTATGACAGATGTGAATTTTTCCGGACGTGTCAATGACGAAGTCGCCGACATTGTATTTTCCATTGATTGTGGGAGGCCCATTTGTCGTTGCGCCAGCAAATCTTGCGGGAATTGAACTTCCCGGCAAGACATTCTGCGAAACTCCGAACGGAATTGTCAGCACATATTGGGATTTGCCCGTTGTTATGTATGCCATTCGTATTTCCTTCGACGTTAAACTATACCTATTTTAGATGACTTCAGTAGTTTGTACCGTTGCAACCCAATGCAGAAGGGTTGATGCGATACCCGTTACCTGTACACTGATTCCTCCATGAGTGGTATTTGCATCTATTGTTATTTGAATATCCTCAAGATCGGGATCAGAAATAGATTTGCTGTCGATCAACCCAACCATGTACGTTGATGCGTTCGTTGACGCCTTGCGCATTAATCCGGTAAATACCCAAAGAGCCGCTTTTGATCCTGTGTAATTTGCCGCAACCTTGATGTCAAATATCCACGAGGAATTTGCAGAAAGAATGGGAATGTTCTGGCTGGAAACCGCCAATCCGTTTGAAGTGAGAACCAAGGGAGTTGTGTCGCTTGTTGATCCACGAAGAACCTGCACTCCATATTGGGAATCCCCATCAGTCACAAACTTTCCTGACGCGAAAGTAAATCTTCCATATCCGGTTGTTGATCCTGATGAGCCGAACGTTTCCGTCGGTGTTGCCGCCAATGGGGTCTGGATACCGGATACCTTGATGGATGCAGTCCACGCAATCGACGTGTTGGCAATACCGGTGACCGCTACTGCCAATGCTCCATAGGTAGTATTTTCGGCCGAAATGGAAATGATGCAGTTCTCTAACGCCGATTCAAAAAACCCTTCTATGCCAGGGTCGTTCACCAGTGTCGTGGACGCGATGTTTGCGCCCCGCTTTATCAGACCATTGGCAGTCCATCTTCCCACGGATGTTCCCGCTGAGGAATTTGCGGTAAGGATGATTTCATAGGACCACACTTCTCCAGAAGTCACGAGAATCATGTTGGTGGCTGAGGGAGAGGAAGAGTTCGTGGTCAATGTCACAGGCGTGACGCCATCTGTTGTGCCTCCCCGGAGTGTGTAGGTATATTCTGAAGCAGACTGGGAGGAGACGACGCCGGTGGTTCCGCCTGAATTCCCAACGAGATTCTGTATGGAAACTCCATTGATCTTTACCGTTGCAGCGTCAAGGTTTATTTCCGTTCCGGTCAGGGTGATGACGCCGGTTGGTGAGATCAGCAATGATCCGGTGCCTGCGTAATTCCTGAGCGTAAGCGGTGCTCCACCAATGGTCACCGCCGAAGCGGACAAGAGTGATGTTTCCCCTCCCACAACAACGAGCGATTGCAAGGTGTGCGTATGGTTCCCGGCAGCGGCGGTGCTATCGGTTGTTCCGATGGAGAGATGCATGCTTGACGTGTGTGCGTTCAGATCCGCTTGTGTTGCTGCGGTAAACGATAGTTTTCCCGGTGTTACCGAACCATCAACGATTGCCACGGTTCCCACTGTCGCGGCACCTACGGAGTGAACGTGATCCTGTCGGGAAAGGAACAGACTGGTTCCGGCAAGATTCACTGCTCCGGTTGACAAGGAAGATGTACCGTACTTTATCCCGCCAATTTGTAGCCACGTTCCTTGTGATCCATCAGAAGTGCATATCCAGAATGACCCCGTCTGGTCAACGACGAAGTCTCCTTTCTTGTATTCTCCGGATTGTGGTGCCCCTGATGTGGTTGCGCCCATCCATCGCGATGCACTGGTCAACCCTGGTGATGTGGCTGAGAGTCCCGCTTGGAATGTGTTGAGCTGAGTGAAAAAATTATTTATTTTCAGTCCGGCAACATCAAGGAGTTGATGCCGGTGATCGCTTCGGGCAGCAAGTGCACTTTGCCCAGTGAGCCCCTCGACGAGCAACGACAGTGGTGTTGGCGTTTGTGGTGTATCAAGACCGTGCGTGTGGTCGGCTCGCGCGGCAAACTCCGACTCGCCAACGGAGCTTGATACGCCGACGAATATCTTGGACGGGTCTATGCCGGTGGCGAGGGCAGCGCCAGTTGCTCCCGCCGCCGCCGCTGTTGTTCCTGCACCAGTGTCCGCCGCTGTGGTTGTTTCTCCTGCGTCGCCCGTTGTTACCGGGGTAGAGGGAAGAATCGTCAGGGATGAAGTGATCTCGGTAGAATCTGTCCACCGGGTATCTCCTCCATTGTCATATGTATCGGTGTACGTATGCCGATGATTGTTGGTGTACCACTGGGCAATTTCCGAAATCAGCAAGTCGATGCGTTTGCCATCCACATATGTTTCGTAGGGAAGACTTGTTGTTCCTGACACAACAAACGTGTTGTCAATGCTTACGGGAGAGTTGGTAAACAGCGATCCATATTGATCAATGGAAAATACTGTGCCAATGTTCGTGACAAAACTGAGGGAAGTAAAGTTTGAGGTGATGGTTCCGTCTGCTTGAAATGACCATGAAAGGTTCTGGGATTTTATTGCTTCCCCAGTGTCGGGGTTTGCATTCTTGTTCAGCGTTGACGTAGTGATGTTGAGACCTGTCTGCCCAAGTATCATACGTGCGCCATACGCATGCGAAAGAATTATTGAACGATCATGATCATAATCTATCTGCCATTTTCTCTTGGCGTTGTCAGAGGCGCTACCAGATGCGTTCCTGCCCGTCAGATCGGTTATTTCCGAAAGTTCGTCAGTTCGTGCTATCTTCAGGAATGTCGAGTCAGGAAAAACAAATTCCCAGTTTCCCTTCCTGTCCAATCGCTCATACACATTACTGTTGTGACGATCAATGGAGAGTCCTTCTTCGGCAAAAAGCACCTCTCCATTTCCGCCTGGATACACAAATCCAATACAGACTGGTTTTGACGCAGTGTTCTCAAAAAAGGCAATGGCTGCCAATGCAGAATTATCATCTTCAAGCCGGGTCTTTTCGAGATCCGTGCTCCCTGCAGGAGCGGAGATGACAGGAAGATTTGTTGTGCCATGCTTATTCGTGAATGACGATGACAATACCGGGACGTTGTCAAATCTCTTGCTTCGTTGCTGAGAAAGTCCTACACAATTTATGGTATGAGCATCATAATTTACGGACACTACTTTTGCAAAAATAAGGGAGGGCGTATTGTCCTGAAAAGGAGACTTTTCCCCTATGCCTGCAAGCGCTGATTGTCCACCGAGCGCGGAGTCAGCAAACGAAGTTCCTCTGGCGCTCATGCTTTTTTCAGCTTTCCACAACTTCTATTCCGTTTATGGCCGCCATTTCTGCATCCGTCAACCGTGTTGATTTTTCAGTTCCCCATTTGGTCTGTGTCGCTGTAAAACCACCTTCATCACCAGCAGGAAGAACGTTGCTTGATCCATTGACAAAAATGCCTCGGGTTAGCCCAACTTCAGTCATGAAATTTGGGGATGGAAACACACTCCACGAATGATGTACGGATTCTATGTAGTAGCGCTCTCTTCTGTCAATTCCAGTTTGAAGTATCTCACTTCCTACCGCAGACCCTGTTCCCGAATTTGTTGATACCCTACTGTCGGTAGATTTGAATGACGAATAGGAACGCTCCTTGTCATCATCGATGACGAGTTCCATTCCTATCTTTACAAACGGATTGCCAATCAATCTCATTTTACCAGTATAAACCTTGTCCATTTGCCTTAGAGTGTCATACATCCACTGATTGCAGTCGTCAAGGAGTGCAGAAATCTCATCTGATGGCCTTTCTGCGGTAGCCGTGTCCACGATCACTGTCCGGCTTGCTGTGGGTTTTCCCGATGCATCCTCTTCCGTGACAGGAGTGATGGTTGATGTAACTCCGGAAACCGTGGTTGCCCCAGCACCATAGGATTTTTCTGCCGATCCGATTCCATAGAACAGTTTTACCCAATAGGGGTTTGCGGCTGAGTTTACTGGTTCTTCTTTAAGTCCTGAGTTGACTGCGCCAAGCATGTAATACAGTTTGGCGCCCGATGCCTTTTCCTCAATTCTGGTGATCAGTGCCACATGTCCGGCATTCCCGTTTGATTTATCCTGCTTGAAAAATATCAAGCTGCCAATTTTTGCATCAGCAAGAGAGCCCGATGTCCTGTTTCTTGATGCATTTGCCCATGCGGTGGGGTACAGGATGGAACTATTGTAAGCTTTTCTTGTAAACATCTCGCAATAGGTAACTGTCTGGCCATTTTCTATCTTCACGTAATCCGATGATGGCTGTGCCTTAGCCCACAAAAGTGCTGCTTCTGGGGATCGAAGGGACTTGCTTGTGGATGCTGGCGTTGTTGGATTAGCCACGTCAACAACTTGCATGGTGCGCGTAGTTTCCGTTGCATCAACTACCGCTACAGTGCGACTCGTTGTAGTGGTGCTTTCTTCCGATCCTTGATCATCTTGTGTCCAGAACGGAATCGGAACCACCAGTGGCTTCAACCCAAAACGCTTGATTCCGATGAAATCGTATTGAGGATTGAAACGGGGATTCATGTTCAGGTATTTTTTTGGGCCGAGCATGGCAGCTTCTGGCTCTTGAACTACTGGTTTTTCGGCACTATCCCACACCGGTCGATCTCCTGCTGCCGGATCAGCCGACTTAAATCCACTCCATGTTGTAAAAAAATACGTATAGACATCTCCTGAGTGGCGTCGGATACTTTTTTGCATGATCTCATTGGAGCCTATTTCGATCACAGAGGGATCACGTTTGGTATCCCACCAGAATCGTGCGTTCCCTGCATTGTCGTTCATGGCGCCATCCGGACTCGCTGCTCCCATATGCTCAAGCGCCTGATATGGAAAATCTCCATTCCTGTCCCTGAATGGGGCCCATCGAATCTTGAGCTTTGTTTCCGTTTCATAGTCCTCAATGAACATTTCCATGAACGGACGCGTAATGTAGGAATCAATGTAATTGAAAAGTGTTCCCTTTGAACTACTCAAGGTAAATGAGGTTACAGACTTTACGCGCTCTTGCTCAAGCGAATTCTTGGGCAAATTGACATCGATGGTAAAACTTATGTTATTACCCACATCAAATCCGACAAGGGGATCCGTAAACACCTTCTTCATAATGCCTTCAATCCACGGCTTCAATTCCTGAAGAGCCTCCCCTTCATTTTCTTGGGAGTCCAATAAGTTGCCTTGCAAATCAAGAATGAGTTGGGATCTTTCAACGGAATAATCCGAAAACTGTTCTTGTGGAATCCAAAGTGATTTATCAATGATAAGCTTGGAAAGATCACGTCCGCTTACGCTCACTGTTCTCTGTGGCGTTCCATCAAGTCCCTGACTGTAGCTTTCGGATATCTCGATGGCATCAACCATGCCGCGCATGACAATTGGGGCATCCATGCCTCCGGATGTTTGCACGACAAATCTTCCGACACGAATTTCTACAAAATCGTTGACATGAATGTCGCTGAAATCTACGATGGCATTGTCAATGATTTCGGGCCGGAGATTCATGCTAAAAAAACCGGCAGGCTCTTTCAGTGACTTCATGACTTCACAACTCATCACGAAATCACTAATGTCATATTTGCCGATTTGTATTCTTTGCAAAAGAGGCGATACACTTGCCGACTGGCTACTCATAGTCGCCTCCAGTTATCTTCTTTGTCGGGGATTGATTGAGACTCTCTGGTCTGGCCCATTGAACTTGAGTTCAGCTTCCCCGACTTTCTGTCCATCCGAAACGAATTCAACAATTATTTTACCTGATACTTCCTTGTTCCCTCCGCTATTGCTTGAGTCTTGCTGTGCTTCCAGCAATTTTTTTGTTTGCGCAGACGACGAGACAGACCCGCCAGAGTTTGGAACGAACATCTCGGGTCCTTTTTCGCCAACCAATGTTGGTTCTCCCCGGACAATATCTCCGCCTTCGGCTTTCTTGGTCATGCCCAGTAGCATTGCCTGTTCCTTGGCAATGCGGTTCCTTACTCCCGCACGTACATTTTCGCTGCTGCTTGAGAAATATGTTCCAGTCGATCCGGCTTTGTATTGCTGGGCGGTCGTGATGATTTCCTCTGGAGACATTTGAGCGACGTTCTTTCCCTTGAAGGCATTCAAGAGAACAGATGATCCTGCTCCGTACTGGTTTGCCGTGCTAAGGATCAGCTCGTCCACGGCTCTTCCCTTGCCAGAAAGGTCAATGCCGCTTTTCTTCAGCATTGCCAAGTAGGGATCATAATACTTTTCCTTGGCGTATCCCGACTGCGCCTTGACGAACTCAGGATTTTCGGCAAGCTTCTTCCATTGCGCCTCCACATCCTTGCCGGGATTCTTGAGGTTCATGCCTTCGAAGTTCTTTATGTAGCCGGTTTGCTTGAGGAACGCTTCCAGCGATCCGGTCTTGCTCGATAACTGGAATGCGCCAAAGCTTTTTCCTCCAGCATCTCCCTGTCCTGTGGAGACACGACCGGGGTCTCCGCCGGATTCAAACGTGGCTGCTACCTTTCCCAGAAAATCCTTGCCATCATCTCCGCCACCCACTGGAGCGGTGCTGCCGTCTGCGCTTGCGGCAGCAGGTATTGGCGTCGACGGGGGCTTGTCCTTCATCGATTTTGAAAGCCCTCCGGTGAACGCCTGGTTGATTGCACCTAGTGATGACTTGAACATGTCACTGATTGAGGAACTGTCCTTGTTGGTCGTGATGAATCCATCCTGTTTCGGAGTGAATATTTCAGGACCACGTTCTCCTACCGTCCCGGATAATCCGCGAAATACGGGACCGCCGAATTCCGACGATCTTGGTGATGGCCTAAAATTACCGTCCGGGCCTATTGAGGAAGCGGCGGCCCTGGCAGCGTCGACCACCACGGCGGGGGCTTTCACAATGCCTTGGGCCGTCGCGGCGCCGCCTTCCACAATGCCAGTCGCTCCTTCTGCCACCACTCCCTGCAACGTTCCTGATCCTCTCTTGTTCTGGTTTGGGCCATCAACAGCACCATTCGTTGCATAGTTTGCCGCTTGTAGCGAGACGTTTTTGAGCGCATCCTTGAAAACAACCAATTCACTGGAAGCATTATTGAGCCCTTGTCCCATTGTCTTGAACGCGTTATCCATTACGACCGTATTCGCTTGGGTCGCCTGCAGTGAGTTTGCGGCACCTCCGGCTTTATACTGTTCTCCTCCCTTTACGCCTTGATTAATGCTTTCCAGCGTAACGCGTCGTCCCTCAGCGAGTTTTTGCGATGCGGTCAAGTTCGTGTTCGTGCCAACCTCGTCGAGTTTCTCCTTCAACCCAGCGGTAAATTTTGCAGACTGTCCAGTCTGCAATGAGGTTGCTTGCGCTGTCCTGCTCAAGTCCTCAAATGTTCCGGCCCTGAATGTGCCTTGCCAAGCTTCCCTCATCTGCGAGGCATCCTTTTCATCAAATCGCCTGACAGTCTTCCCCTTGTTGGATCCTGAAGTTTCAACGCGTGTGGATTCCCCCAAGGCCTGATAGCTAGTTGACATGTACTGCGCGGCTTCAGCTTGCCTAGCCTTTACTTCCGGCAAAACTGCTTGAGTTTGGAGCATGCCGGTTACCTCTTGCGTGGTCAAGCCATTGGCTTGCGCAACTTGCGACCGTGCCATGATCGCCCGGGCGCTCATCCCGGTGGGATCGCCACCCCTTTTCCCCATGAATTGTCTCATTTGTCCTTGGATGATTTCTGCATTGGCTTCTATGTCGCCAGTCTCCATGTATGCTTGCACCCCCATGGGGCCAGCTTTGCTTGCTGCAGAAAGCGTGTCCAACCGCGTCCTGAATGTCTTCGCTTCATCTTTCTTGGCAGTTAATTGTGATTGCAGCTCGGTTTTTTTGCCCTCATCCGTTGTCGCTGCTATCTGCTCCTGAATCCTTGCTGCTTCGCTTTCGGCAGTGTCAAGGCCCTCTTGGTTGCGTTTTCGAATTCCCGAACGCGCTTTGCTGAACCCGGCCATGAGCATCGGGTTGCCTTGGGTCGCATTAGCCATCATTGATTGCTCGGCTTTTGCGTATGCGCCCGGAACCACGTTGTGAAGCATCGCATTGTTGTTTTGCTGTGCGGCCAGATTGACGGCGCCCAAGGTCGTTGTTACTTGGCTACCACTAATGCCCTGTGCACCCCGTTGCGCCATGCTATTCATCATGGCTGCTGCAGTCATTCCGTACTGATCAGCACGGGTGCCAAACCCTCCGGACGCAGCACCTGCTGCCGTAAACGCCGTGTTGTACGACTGGATGGACATCGCCGTACCGCCTGTCGCCCGTGATCCTGAACCAAGCATTCCCGATTGGGAAAGTGAGTCAATATTTTGCATTGCCTGTCCGCGATTCATGCCTCCATAATATGCCGTGGAGAATGTTGACTGCACGGCAGCTTGCGAGTTCTTTTGCGCAGCCGGATCATTGCCGGTATTCCGCATGGCCACTTTCATCATCGTGATGTTTTCTTGGGTGCTCGCGTTCAACCCCACCGATGCCTCTCGAAACGCCTTGTTGAGATCTTGAAGCGAGGTTCCCACTTCCTTTAGCTGACGAGAGAATGATCCAACATCGTAATCCTGCTGCCTTGAAACAGTTGCTCCCTCACGAATCTGGGCATTCATCTGCGATCCGGCAATACCCTGCGATTCTGCAAGTATCTGCCCACCCGTATTCAGGGCATCGGCGCTGGCCATCAGCATCTTGGTGCCTGTTCCCAAACGAGGTGGGGTTGCTGGCACACCAGGCCTTTTATTTGGTAGTGTCTTCCGATCTGCCATGATTTTAACTTCTCCAGATCTACAAGTTCTTGTTAGTGCTAATAAATAGTATACCTATCTAAACAGAGACAACTGCGCTTGAGAATTACTCGGAAGTCCTTTGTCGTGATTCCGGGTTCAAGGACTCAACGACTTGCCATTCCTCTCCTTTGTTTGCCTTTCGCGCTTCTTTTGCATCGAGACGCTCCACCAACGCAACAAATTCCCAGAATTCATCCTCTTCCATTCCGTACTCCGCACTTTCCGTCTTGACCATGTTCGATCCGGTCTTGACAATATCATGGGCAAGATGAGGGGGAAGATTTGGGCTTGGCTCTAGGAACTCCGAAGGCACATCGCTTTGTCTCTTCGTGCTGCTTGGAGGAGTGGATACTCTTTCCTGAGTGCGGCGGGTGCGATCTGCATCACTTGCAGATGTTCGCGGACGTGAAGATTGACGTTCTGCAACTTGTTTTTGCAGTCTCTTCTCGTCAATAGTGTCATCATCGTCATACCCATAGCCATTTGGAGAAGGAAGCACTCCACCAAATTGCTTGAGCATGGGCAGCGGCGGCATCTTGAACTCCGGATCAAGATCCCCCCATTTCCGCACACCGAATTGAACCTCCATGTAAAACTGGCGTCGATAAAAATCAAGCGCTGCCTCTTCAGAAGAGACACGGAGATACTTCTCGTCAGTCAATGGAAGGTTGTATTGTTGCCGGTACCATTCCAGCATGTCGGATTCATAGACGCCTTGGATGGCGTCGTGGCGAATTTTCTTATCAAGAGACCGGTCGGGAGACACGAAACGAGTTTCGCCAAGACTCCCATTCGTTGAAGTAATAGGCCAAGTCTTCAAACTCGTAAATGTTTTCCAGGAACTTATCGATATTGCCATTGGCATACGCGGGAAGATATCCGGGTGATTGGGTAACAAACTGGATCATCAGGCTCATGTACGTCATTTCATACGTACGGTTATCAACAGATAAACCCTGAAGAGCGACGGCAACGGCTTTCCCGGCCATGCGCTGCAAATTCATGTGTCCGCGCACTACACCGATCTTTCCAGCTGGCCCATCAATCTCGTGCGGCTTGTTGGGATCGTATGTCTTTGTGTCGGTAGCGTACGAAGACTTGATCGGTTCGACTGCCCTTGCGGCAATCTGCGCAATAGTTAGTTCAGGTGCAGGTGCTTCTTCGTTAGCCATGTGATCTCCCTTGATGTATTTAAAAAAAGTATACCACAGTTTTCTTTTGTTGTCGAAAACCGTGGCATAAAGAAGCGCAGCTGTGCGTTACGTAGTATTACGTGATAGCGTTGTTTCCATTGAGTCCGTAACGGCCATCCTTGTCTTGCGCATAAAATGTCACATTGTGCATCAACACGCGGTTGGCGTCAACGGAGAGATCGCCGCCAGCAAAAAAGCAATTGATATACTTGGCAATGACATGTCCCGCAAAGGTTCCATTGCTGGCTTCAGCAGCGGTATTGTACTGCGCATCAACAACTTCGATGTCAAACACTTTCTGATGCAAGACCCGATATGGAGCGGCCTTGTCCGACAGCAGGGTTGGATTGCCCAAACTTGCTGCTGGGTTAGCAAGGCCGGGGAGTGTCTGGTCCCATGAGTTGGTAGCTCCTGTCCTGCTAGGACTGCTTCCAACGATTGATCCTGATGCTCCCAGCTGACTCGAAACAGAATCCGGTATCAATCCAAAACTGCCAGCAGAACCTGGCTCCAGCCCCATTGCGGCTAAGCTGGTGTTCCGCACGACAAGGACGGACATCTGGATTTCATGTCGAGCATGCATTGGCACATACTCAATCGTCTGCAGCTGTCCGACAATATGGACTGGCTCAAGACCATAATCATCACGAAATCGCGCCGATTGCGCAAATCCGATAACAGCGTTGTCCATCTTGAGCAGGACTTTTCCACCTGTGCGTACCCCTGTATCCCAAAGCTTTGCCATGTTCTTTCTCCTTTTCTCGATACTTGTTGATTAGAATACTGGTGCTGGTCTTGAATGCAAACCGTAATTTCCATCCTTGTCTTGAGCATAAAATGTTGCGGTATGCATCAAGACTCGATTGGATTCCACCGACACTTCTCCGCCAGCGAAGAAGCAATTGAGATATTTGAGCAATGTGTGGCCTTGAAAGAGCTCATCAGCTGCTTCGGCTGCGTCATTGAACTCCATGTCTACCACTTCAATATCAAATACCCGTTGATGTAAAACCCGATAAAAAGTCAGGTATCCAAATGCCTCGGCATTGGCCTCTCCACCAGGACCGTTGAACGTGGCATTCCAAGCTCCTATTCCAGAGCCTGGCAATTCGGTGGTGCCTATCCGTCCTGGTGATGCATCGACAATTCCCTGCCCTACGGCGCCACCGGTATTCTCTTTGGTGAGCATTCCAAAACTCCCTGCGGATCCTGGCTCAAGTCCCATGCTCACAAGACTGGTATTTCGCACAACAAGCATCGTGAGGGTAATTTCGTGCCGAGCATGCGTAGGAACGTACTCAATGGCTTGAAGCTGTCCGATGATCTGGACAGCTTCAAGTCCGTAGTCATCACGAAATCGTGCTGACTGGGCAAAGGCAATGACCTTTTCTCCATTCAGCCGGAGCAGAACCTTACCTCCTGTTCGTACTCCGGTATCCCATAATTTAGCAGTCATTATGAATCCTTTACATGATGTGGGCGGTAATCAGGAGATAATTTGCTGGGATTGCAGGGCTGATCGAGAATTCCGCGTACACTGCATCCCCAACTGCACGAACTAGAATGTCCTTGTATGCCGGAAACTGCGCGTTGCCAACGATAAGCTGCGCATTCTCGGAAATCTCAAGTTGTGTCGTGATTCGATTCTTGATTGTCGTAATCAACGTAGGAGTCAACTTGCTTCCAATGATGTTTGCAATTGATCCACGCACTCGTCGCATGACAAGGTCTGCACTACGCATCGTCGAGATTTCGCGTCGCACATAACGTGTATCGCCACTCCACGTAGTCAACGATTGCGCCACGCTATAGCCACGATTCGAGTCATACCGAATGACAAGGACGCCAGCGGTGACAAGTTCGTCGATTTCCGTCAATCTCGGAATCGTCTCAAGACCACGGATGCTCACCGGCTTGTTTGTCAACGGTGTGGCAACATCCGACTGTGCAGCTAACTGTCCAGCAATGGTCGCCGCAGCGAAGTATGGTGCCCAAGTAATGAGGTCGCCTTGATCGTTGTAATCCTTGACTCCAGGCCACACCACGACGGCTCGTTTGTCGTTGAATTGTGCCGCCAGTGCCGAAACTTCTGAATTGGACATTCCCAGCGGACCACCAAAGACTGCAAATCGCTCTCGCTTTCCGGCGGGTCCGGACATGCTCAGGCAATGGGCAAGTGTCGCGCTCTGGATCGAGGCATTCGATGTCATTGGAACAATGATCTCAAGATCCTCGATCTGCTGCAGCTTTGCCAGTGCCTCATCCCAATGTGATGGCTCCACAGGGCTCTCAATAGCGCCTGTGAATGCGTAGACACCATTGTCGATCCGCGAGGAGCTGTAGACCTTTGTCGCCTCAACAAGTGCTCCAAAGGTGCTCCCATTCAACGCCTCAACCAGCGCATTGGTATTTGCCGAAAAATACGTCTTCAGAAGTGAAGGGTCATCCTGAAGAGCTGCAGTCGTGAAGACAGGAATGGGAATCGGGAACATGTCAAGCTTTGAGCTGGACAACGTCCCGTCAGCCATTCCCGGCGCAAGACCAAATTTCCACCCGTTCGCGCTTACCGCTGGCTTTGCTGCAACAAAGTTGATGACAGGCGTATTGAAGGATACACCAGAAATGGTTGATCCTCCTACATTTGTCGACGCGTCACCAAGTCCGATCAATGCGAGAAAGGTATCTGAACTTGGGACGACTGAATAGAACTTTGCTTGGGAAGCCGTATTCAATACGATGCTTGGCTTGACTGGCACCACGGCAAGCAACGGGACAGACACCGTGCTTCCTGGGAAAGCAGTCTGGAGCGTCGTCGCTACGTTGTTTGCGGCAGAGTAGCCAGATCCAGCAGTTGTAACGCTCACCGTTGCAATTGGACCGCGACCGTTGGTGGTACTACTCAATGTGAGAACAGTAAGTGTTCCCGAAGTTCCCCCGTTGACACTCAACACATCCCCTACCGCATATCCCGATCCTGCTGATCCTGACGTGACAGTGGCAGTCGCGATCTCTCCGCTAGACACCGTAGTGGTGAACGTCGCTCCAGCGGCGGTTCTCCACCCCGTTGTCGATGACTGAACGGCGGCGGCGCTTGATGAAGTAAACTTCACCACGGCACTTGCAGACCCCGACGTAATTGTTGCCAAGTCTCCGCTGACAAATCCGGATCCAGCAAATGTAACCCCTGTGACGGATTGGCCCGTCAACGTTGCAGTGATTGTCCCCGTAGCAGCCGAAGCTACTGGTCCCAGATTACCCGTAATTACCCCGGACACCTGCCGGTATTCCACTGTCGCTAAAGTCAGGGATTCAGCCCCAACAAGCCCTGTGTTGTTGATGGCTCTCAAATCCGTCTGGACAGAGGAAATAAAATCCGAAATTGTTTCCATCTTGGTGTACGGAACACTGATCGTCGTGCGATTTGCTCCATCGCGGTCAGTTAATCCAAACTGCACTGATCCGGAGTCTTCTGACACTCCTAGCCGTTCAAATGTTGTTGCGCTTGACGCCCCATTAACAGATGCGGCAACTGCAGGAATAGCCGCACTACCCGCCTTCGAAAGGGAGTAGTACTGATTGACTCTTGCGGACAATTTCGCCAGCGTGTCGTATGGTTGCAAGGGAATATACACATCATTCTTGGTGGAATCCGGAGACTTCAGGACAAGAGTCGGAACTTGGTTAACCGCAACGATCTGCGCAGTTGGCTGCCAGATATACGCGCCGGACAAGTTCTTCTTGGTCGTTGTCTGTGCCTTGACAGGGAATGCAGCGTTCCCTCCAATAATGCCAGTGCGTGGCGCACCAGCCACGGTAGCGTCACTGCTCTGGAAGTAGACATGACCCCTGTCGGAATTGGATGTCCCTACTGGTGCAACAACCGAAAGAGCCACACACCGACCTGCCCCAAACGAACCTGCATCGGTGATTGCGCCGCCGCCCGAGAGCACCGAGCCCTCAGCAACGCCGTCCACTGCAAAGCCGCGGAAATCATAGAGCGGAGCCTGCACTGTGGCAGTGACCCCACCGTATGATCCGGAAGTCACCAAGAAAATCTCACCCGCACCCAAGGAATAAATCGGCGAATAATACTCGATTTGCGCGACGTTCTTGCCAATCTTGGACTGCTTGTAGATTCGGCCATCATGCAACGTCAGCTTGATGTCCTTTGCCATCGCATCAGAGGAATTTGTGCTTACCTCAAGATTCCATGAGTTGCTAGTGTTTCCCCACTCCTTGGCAACAAGGGAGATAATGTTTCGTATTCCAGAGGTGATGGACACGGATGCCTTCGTGGCGTTGCCAACCCGGAGTCCGTACACGCGAGATGCACCGGCATTCATGGCTCTTGTAATGCCATAAATAAGCGGCAGATCAACACTACTCGTGCCATAGTAGGCACGTACCGTCGAGGAATCAGTGAACACGACCGGTTGTCCGGTTTCTCCGCGTTCTGCCTCCCCAAGAATTGCAATCGCATTCGCAGTCGTTGTGGGAGAACTGCTGGAGGCTGAATCGTCTATATACGAAGCGACTCCTGGAGCAACGAGCACCACACCATTAAAAGCAACAGACATTGTTTCCTCCTATCATCACTCTGTACTCAATATTTTTTATTATACGGGCTTTCTTGACCAAGAGATTGCCTTGGCCTTCCATGCCGAAGGGGTATCATACCGCATGTTCGCCAACCGGGCATTATGGACAAATCCTCCTAACAATTCAGGACTTATTGTCTTGCAATCACGCGCCCAGTCATCAAGGCTTACAAGATTTTCAAATTCTCCGGGAATTTCCCAATGTGCCGCTTCCTCTTCCAGATTGGGCTGTGGCACCACAAGTTCCTCAACGATTGTTTCGTCAGGCGCGTTCTCATTCTCACTGGCGGCATACTGGTTCGCGGAAGTACGTGTTGCTCTGGCCATTGTAGTTACCTCATATCTATGCTACGGTATTTTCTCTTCAATATCTATGCTTGACACAAAGCCATCTTTTCCAAAAGACCTTCCGCTCCATGCAGCAAGATAGGTGCAATTCACGATCAGAGTCCGCGCAAACATGGCGATTGGCAAGAAACTCTGATTCGGACTGATGTCTGATCCACTATAGTGCAACTCTCCGATTCCATATTCCTCGTAGGGAATGATATGTGGTTCATCCAAGGGTGGTTGTTCGCCTTCCATCAGTGCACGAAGCACCATGGCGTACATCGTGGAGATCATGTCCGGATTTGGCGCGACAAGGAAGAACTTGTATGTTGCGTTTTTCAGTCGTCCACTGGTCTCGAAATAGAATTGTGGCGTGACTCCATCCGGCTCATATGAGATGGACGGGTTTCCGGCGACATTTCCAAGGAATTGCCCACCGGGGCGGTCGGACTCGGAATCCATGGTCATGGCAACCAACGGAGGAGCTTGGGAGAGAAGGGACCACCCCTTGCCGATGGTCCACGGGAACCGCTCGTCCATGATCCATTTCTTGGTCATGGACAGGCTTTTATCATCGAGATAGAAAAATATCTCATCGAGCTTTTGCAGATTCTTTCCTGCCCGTATCCTTTCGTAGAAGTCCACTACGCGGGAGTGGAAGACAAATTCGGGCAGGGACATTTTATACCCTCATCGCAGACAGGCTGATATACGCGGCATGTACGCTCGGTTGTGTCACTGCGGTACCCGCTACTTGCGTGTAGGTGAATGTCAGGTTATTGAGGTTGGTTCCGCCAAGGAGCTCTCCTGGAATGATGATGGTCTTCGCGCCGCCACCCACCGCGTTGACCGCAGTCGGTGGAGTCACTTCATAAATCTGGGTGTTCGAAGAAGAGTAGGTCGCGTTATTTGCCGTCGTGAACACATTGAACACACCAGTCCTGTCCGGTTGTCCGTCGATGATGCACGAAAGAGCAACATAATTGGTGCTTGACTGTCCTGCCGGAAGGGCAACTGCAGTGCCGTTGGTGGCAGACACATCAATTGCCGTTCGCACCTTCGGAACGTTGTAATTCTTTCCGGGATTCACAACGGCAACGGTTGCAACGGCACCTCCCGAAACAGTAAGCACTCGCAATACTCCGCCATTGAAGTAGGGATCTCCTACGGCAATCAAATCGCCAGCTAGCCAATTTGCTCCGCCGGTTGCGGAGATGGTGAAGTCAGCAAGCGTATTTCCGTTTCTCCCGCTGATTGGCGTCAACGTTACCGTAGGGTCTGTTGTATCTGTGCCCAGTGCTGCTGAAAAAAACCGATACGGATATGTGGTCGAGTACCCATTCACAGCAAGAGCTGTGGCTGATCCGGCCGCCAGTGTTGCGGGAGTCAAGGTAATGGCTCCATAGTTGGAGATTGCCGCACTCAGGGCTATTGTCAACGCTGCCCGGACCGGCCTCTCCATCACGAACGAGGTACGTCCGGGCAGATCGAATGTCAGAGGGTAGCCTTTGGCAAGAAGGACATCACGGGCAATAAACGGGACGCGAGAAATCAAATACTGTCGCTGCGCCTCATTGACATCATGAATAACGAGACTGTTGCTGCTAGCATCATTCAGGATGTTTGCCGTGGATGCATTAGGAGAGAATGTTGGGTATGGCATTACGGTGTTTCCTTCACACGGACACACATGCCCCCGCGAATAAGCAACGTTGCAAACTCTTCGGGCGCAAAGCCAATGCCGCTCGCGTCAAACGCGATTGTCCCTCGTGCTCCACTCGGATGTTGCATCGGAAAAAACGCGGGACCGTTTGGATCTCGTCGCCGAATCTTCACTCCCTCGCTAAATGGAGGATTGACAACATATGGCAACCTATTGTCCGCAGGATTTTCCGGAACATGATCGAGATGATTCGTCGCAATGGCGTTGTAATTCGAAACTGTCGCAGGAATCATGTGTTGCGCAACTTTGCTAAGTCGATTTGACAATTCCGAAACGCTGGGAATCTCGTTTGCCGCAGCTTCGGCAAGCTGCAAAGCCAGTTCCGGATCAGTGCCCTTTTCAACTGCCTCGATAGCTGTTGTGGCAATTGCTGCCTGCTCACGCTGCACGTCGGCAAGCCTCGCCTTCATCATTTCCGCTTTTTCTTGTGGATTCATTCTTGGCATATTGACACCTCTTCTGATGGTTATAAAGAATATTGCCGGGAACCTGGCAACCCAGAATGGTTCCCCGTTCCCGGCAATATTTCATTAGTGTAAGTATAACAGGTATTAGTTCAGCTTGCCGACATTCTTGAAGATGAACTGACGCTCC
>Ga0209596_1001720_pt1 | contig 18514 bp, 12 predicted proteins | sample M_130807_MF_Meta_FD_187314 | JGI IMG/M metagenome (GOLD analysis project Ga0209596, IMG submission 187314) | Freshwater microbial communities from Lake Montjoie, Canada to study carbon cycling - M_130807_MF_MetaG (SPAdes) (version 2) | ecosystem: Environmental > Aquatic > Freshwater > Lake...
GTTTCAGTTTCTTTATACTATTGTCAACAGTTAAATCATTTTATGCAAAGTCAAGTTATCATTTGTGACCAACAAACCCTGTATGCGTTGGGATGTGGTGTAATCATTAATGAAAATCCTCAATTTGTTGGGTATACGATTATACGTAACCTACCTATGTTGCATGAAATCATGTCCGAGGATCATCCCAGTTATGATTATCCTAAGGTAATTGTACTAGATAGTGGCATGTTAAACTTTGCAAACCCGCTCACCTATAAAACAATTCATCTTATAAAAAAACGAGTCCCCATCATGGTATTATTTAATGATGAGGACGAGCTGCAATTGTATCATTTAATTGATAATGGTTTTTCGGTGATTGTGTCAAGACATATTTCTGAAAAAGAATGGGTCAAGGCATTAACAATGGCACAACAGGACAAGGTATATTTTTGTGCAACCATTGCAGACAAAGTTTTTGCATTAATGAATCAGATGGAAAAAATAAAGCAGATTGAACTTATGCAGCAATTAAACATCTATGATAAATACATATTAGTCAGAATTTGTCAAGAAGCATCTAGTAAAGAAATTGCCAACGAGGTAGGGCATAGTAAAAGAACCATTGAAGGACATCGAACAAAATTGATGCAGCAGTTTGATGTTAAAAATTTAGCGGGGCTTGTTAAAATAACTTTCTTAACAAAATTGTATGATCACTATTTAATGAATCCAGGTTTATATGATGTTACCTTATTTGCTAAAACATCTGCCTTATAAAAATGAATAGTTTTAAATTGACCTTCAATATATCCTTGGGCTTGATCCGTAAAATGATTCGAGTTTGAAAATCTACTTTGACCACCCGTGATGATTGTTTTTGCAACAAGGGTTTTCCCAAAAGATACAGCAGCAACAAAACTATTTCCGTTATAGCCATACCTTTTAATTGTTCCATCAAATCGCTTACTATCAAAGGAAGGGAGCGATCCCCATTTAGAGGAAGCTTGGGATACAGCCCAGCTTGCTGCCTGATCATCCATCATTTTTCCAGGGTTGGTCCGTTGGTAGCGATTAATTTCGCCCCAAGGCATTTCCCAAGTTCCATATATTTTTTCAAGTTGTTCCAATGTGGCTTTTAATAATTCTTTCTTTTTTTGTGTACTTACTTCCTTCACCATACGCTCATATTTTTTTATGATTTGAGTGCCTTCCTCTTCGGTGGTTGCAGCGGGTATTTCTAAACTCCATTTAGTTGCCCACTCAATTGCGATGGTGGTAGCAATGGATTGTGCATCCGCATCATGATCCCAGTTGTTTAAATAGTTAACCGCTTTGGAAAGCGAAGGGGTAAGCGTATCTTTTTTCATCTCCGCTAAAAAAGATGGCAGCAAAATATCAAAGGCTGATAAATGTTTGTTATATCCAAGTTGTATTAATTCATCTATATCAATTTTTTCTATTTGCGCTAATAATTTTACCGCAGTTATACCACGACCATTTTCACCATCTGGCGCCATATATGAGGGGTAGTTACTTGCTTTTGGACTAACTATCCCTGCCATAGTAAAAGGAGTTGCGTTGCAATTTTGCAACCACCCATTTGTAGGATTTATGCCCTGAACAATTTCGTTTAATGGATGTACGCCCATCCAGTCGGTACTTTTAATACTACCATCTACAGGCAAACTATAATTATATTGCAGACTTCTTTTGGGGATAAAGTTTCCATGCCAATAAGCAATGTTCCCATCTGCATCTGCATAAACAGTATTATTGCTGTTGTTGGATAATAAGGATAATGCAGTTTGATATTCTTTTAAATTGCTTGCTTTTGTTCTACTCCAACATTCAATCAACGCATTTAAAGAACGATTATTTTCCTTTAAGCTTAACCATTTATCTTGTCGACTTCCCATAATGGGTCCATGCCCAGATGCATAGGTTGTAAAATTTTTGGTTCGCCTTTCCCCATTTTCAAGATAACTAACTGGGATTTGTTTTTTTTGTAGCGGGATCGTTTTTTTATCCAATTCATAAAACCATGCCTCATTTTTTTTTGACACTTTTTCTTCAAAAACGTCTGCCACATCAGCATAACCAGTAGTATGCATCCATCCACAATGGGCATTGAAGCCCTGATAAATAAACATTTGCCCCCAAGTAACTGCACCGTATACGTTTAATCCTTGTTCACTTGACATGTGCATTTCGGATCTGAAATAAAATGGAACATGCGGATTGATATATAATAAGGCGGTCCCATTTTTGCTATGCATGGGAGCAATAGCGAATCCATTGGATCCCTTTAAAGTTTTTTCCTCCATATCATAGGGGGAGAGGTCGTTTTCATCAAGTTGCGATGTTGAAAGATCTGCTGAAATACCAACTACATTTTTATTTACACCATAAAACTGTTTTACATCCTTTACTTTAATGCCACCTGTTCGCGTCGGGGAAACACTTCCATCTGTCCACATTAAATGATACCAGGGTTTGAAGTAATTAATTACTTTTGGTTTGACCTCAGGGTGTTTGTATAAATAATAATTTAATCCGTCGGCATGTGCAATAAGAAGTGCTTTAAACCAGGCAGGAGCGTTATTAAAATCTTTAATAGCATCGCTGCTGTCTTGAATAAGTCGCATCATTAAGTCATCATAAATTGCATTCGCTCCTTTTATTTCAGCGGTTCTGCCTAACATTTCTAAATAATTCAGTTCAATTTGCTCAAAATTTTCCTCGCATTGCGCATACATTAAACCAAATACAGCATCGGCATCTGTTTTACCGTAAATGTGTGGGATTCCCCATTCGTCTCTAATAATAGTTATTTGATTTGCCTGTTTTTCCCATCTCGCTTTTTCAAGGGCGGTAAATTTCTGGGCATTAGAAATGCTTGGTTGAATAGCGTTGCCCATCATAGCCAATATAAAAATTAGATAAAGTTTTTTCATATTTTTATAGTCTCCTAATTTTTAATAAAATTGGCCCCTTTTAACTAAATAGTAAAGTAATTAAAATACTAGCGCATTAAATACCCCAAGATTTTATTCTTTCTAAATCTATTTTAGCAGATTCAAGTGGTGTTTTATCTTGATAGGATTCTTGTTCCACAATATAATGATGTGCGCCACCAATTTTTTTAGCGAGTAATGCGATTGCCTTTGGATTAACTACGCCATCCCCTAGGATAGTGCTCTCATAACCATCACCCATCTCACCTTTGGCAACTTTAATTTCATCTTTAACATGTAAGGACGGAAAACGGCCAGGGTACTTATTAATCCAATCGTCCCCTCTTGCACCTGCACCGTACATATTACCAAAATCAAGTTGTTGCACCACTAATGCAGGATCCGTATGTTTTAAAATTAAATCATAAATTAATTCTCCATTTACTTTTTCTTTAAATTCAAAATCATGATTATGGTAACCAAATTTCATTCCTTGTTTTTTACATAACTCTCCGCATTTATTAAATAATTCTACTTGAAACATAAATGCATCAAAAGATTTTCTCACTTTTGAATCTATTGAAGGACTAATCACATAGGTTTGACCAAGTGTTGCAGCGTCGTCAATGGTATATTTCCAAGCGTCTGTAAAATCATTTTTTGCTTTATCAAAATGATTTAAATCCATAACGGTGTGACCACTTGGCATATGCAATCCTAAGGAATCCAATACTTTTTTAAATTCAGTCGCAGTCCAACCATAAAATTTTCGATTAATATAATTAGCGTGTTCCACATGCTCATAGCCCATTTTTGCCAATTCGGTTAAAGTGCCTAGTGGATTTTTGCCCATATCTGAACGAACAGAATATAATTGTATACCAATTAAATTTTTAACTTTTGCAATGGTGTCATTTTTTGACCATAACACACTTGGTTTTAAACTTGCTCCTGCTAATACTAAGGAAGCGTTTTGAATAAATTTTCGTCTTGAATTTTGCATATTACCTTTTTTTAGAAATTAAATTTACAATAAAATAAGTACAGTTAAATCATCGTTTGTATAATTCAGGGTGTGCGTTTTGGTTAATTATGGATGGCTTAATTAAAGTTTTTTAGTGAAGTGGTTAACTTGTTATTGATAGGGTCCACAATAGCGATACCCGCCGTTCATCCAAAACACTATATTTTGGTTAAACTATCCACCAAAATAAGCGTCAAAAGGCGGTTGCTGACATGACCATTTAGCTTTGAAAAGCGCTAAAACGGGCTGCATCAACCCAATTTTTATTTGAAATTACCGCTTATCCAAAAATGAGCTGTTTTATATAAAAACCGGGTCCTTAAAAGCCTGCAAAAGAAACTATTTACGAATTGTGTCGTAATTTTATAAAATGAATAAAATAATCAAAATGAAAGGATTTTTATTAACGGTATTTTTAGGGATGAGTTTGTTGGGTATGGCACAAACATTTACCATTGAGGGTACGGTTGTGGATAGTGTAAGCAAGCGAAATTTGGCTTCTGCAACTATTTCAATTGTAAAGGCAAAGGATTCTTCATTAGTGAGCTTTGCAAGAAGTAACGAGCAAGGATTTTTTTCCGTTAAGTCGGTTCCCGTGGGAAGCTATTTAATATCCATTTCCTATGTTGGTTTTATACAACAATGGATTGCCTTTAAAACTGGCAAAAATGCAAAAATAGATTTATCGAACATATATATGCTGGATGCAAGCAGTTTGTCAACAGTGACCGTTACTGCAAGAAGGCCTCCAGTGGTGATTAACGGAGACTCCATTGAATTTAATGCGGAAAACTTTAAAACAGCACCTAACGCAGTAGTGGAGGATTTATTGAAAAAGATGCCAGGTATTGAGGTGGATAAATCAGGTGCGATCACCGTAAATGGTAAAACAGTTACCAAGGTATTCGTGAATGGCAAGGAATTTTTTACAGGTGACCCTAAAATGGCTACGCGTAATTTACCTGCAGATGCGATTGATAAAATTCAAGTATATGATCGTAAATCCGATCAATCCATGTTTACAGGTATTGATGATGGCAGTGAAGAAACAGCGATTAACTTGAAAGTTAAAAAGGACAGAAACCAATCCAATTTTGGGAAGTTAACCGGGGGTGGCGGTGTCCCAGAACGTTTTGATTTAAGAGGAAATTTAAATAGAATCAATAATGATGAGCAGTTCTCTATTATTGGTTCTGGTAATAATATTAATCGGCAGGATTTTTCAGCCCGTGACTTTTCTAGCTTCTCTGGCGGTGGTGGTGGTGGCCGTCCTGGTGGTGGTGGTGGTGGAATGTCCTTTGGAGGCGGTGGCGGTGGAAATGGCGGTGGCGGCGGTGGTGGTGGCGAAGGCGTTGCAACAACCATTTCAGGTGGTGGTAATTACTCCAATGTATTTAATGATAAAAGAACTGATTTTAATGCGAACCTATCCTTGAGTGATATTGATCGTTTTAATAAAAGTAATTCCTATACACAAAATTTAACGCCAGGGAATTTATTTAACCGATATGATAATTCAAGAAGTACTTCAAAAAATAAACAACAGAGTATTGGAAGTACGATTGATCATAAAGTTTCTGAATCCTTTTCCTATAAGTTAACGCCTAGTATTGGAAGTTCAAATGGTACATCAGAAAGCGAATCAAGTTCTGAAACACTTTTACCAAGTGGGGTAAGAACTAATAATACTAATACAAAATCTTCAAGCGCAACAGATGCAACTAATTTTAATAATACATTATTATTAAAGAAAAAATTTGCTAAAAAAGGTCGTACTATTTCATCCACGATTACCAATGGATATAATACCTCAAATTCAAATGGTGGTCAATATACTACACAGGGATTTTATACTGGAGGTATTAAAGTAAAAGATTCAATTTTAGACAAACAAAATTTGCGCAAAGGAAATACAACCACCTATTCGGCGAATGTAATTTATACAGAGCCATTGGGTAAAAGATCCTTATTAGAAATGAATGCTTACTTAAGTCAAAGCATTGGCAGTAGTAGTAAAAAAGTGTATGATAAAAATTCAAATGGTAATTATGATGTTTTAAATACGCGCTTAACCAACGAATTTAATAGTGAGTATACCTATTCAGGTGGTGGCATGAACTATCGCACAAACCAACGTAAATTTAATTTTGCATCTGGATTTGCATTACAAAATGCGAAATTGAATGGAGAAAACGTGAGTGCAAAAACAAAATTGAATCAGGACTTTAAGGACATCTTACCTTCCGCAATGTTTAGATACAATTTTTCTCAAACTAAGAATTTGAATATAGACTATCGTACTTCAACCAATCAGCCATCCATCACCCAATTACAACCGGTGTTGGATCAAAGCAATATTAACAGACAAACTATTGGTAATCCTGATTTGAAGCGTAGCTACCAACACAATGTCAATATCAGGTTCTACTCCTCCAAAGTAATTTCTCAAAAGAATTTCTTTGCTACTGTGAATGCATCTACGACCAATAACTCAATTATAAATTATGATAGTATTTTACCTTCAAGGGTAACCCTTTCTAAACCAGTAAACGTTAACGGCGCTTATCGTGTATTTGGTTCATTGAATTATGGATTTGGCATGAAGAAGCTATTTTCAAGATTTAATTTTGGGTTGAACACAGGGTTGAATAATAATATTTCTTACACCAACGGCTTATTAAATACCATTGTTACAAAATCATTTGGCCCATCCTTCAGGTATAATTTCCAAATTGATGAAAAAATCGATTTAGATTTATCTGCACGGTATTCGTATAATAAAACAAATAATCAAATTAATTCAGCTTTAAATACCAATTACTTAACCAAGGTATTTAGTGCGGAGATGGATAATTATTTACCATTTAATTTTTTATTGAATCAATCCTTTAACTATACGATTAACTCAGGTCGTGCAGAAGGTTTCAATACTGCAATACCTATTTGGAATGCAAATTTTTCTAAATTTTTCTTGAAGAATAAGCGCGCTGAATTAAAAGTAAGTGCATTTGATATTTTGAATAAAAATGCGGGTATTAGCCGTAATGTATCTCAAAACCAAATTGTGGATCAGTATTATAATGTTATTAATCAGTATTTTATGTTAAGCTTTATATATAGCTTACAAAAATCTGGTTTAGGTGGTAATGGCGGAAGAACTGGGGGAATGACTATTAGAATGTAAAATTAATTATCTTTATAAACACATTAAAAAAAGTATATGCGTAAAATGATTTTATTAATAACGATGGTTGTATTATCGTTGTCAACTGTAATGGCCCAGGTAAAAGATGGTAAGTTAATTTTCGAAAGAAAAATTAATATGCACAAAATGATTACGGATCCTGAAATGAGACGTAATATTCCCGAATTTAGATCTGAAAAATTCGAACTCGTATTTAACGAACAAGCAACCGTTTTTAAAACGCTTCCCAATGAAGATGCCCCTGATCCTTTCGCAAATAGCGGCGCACCCGGCAGTAGTGGTTCAAGAGGCATGGGTTTTATGTTCAGAATGCCTGAAACAAATACGTATACTGATATTGCCTCTCAAATGCAATATGAGGCGCGTTCAATATTTGAAAATGAATATTTAATCATCGATACTTTAAAGCCCAATAGCTGGAAATTATCTGATGAAACTAAAACGATTGCTAATTACGTATGTAAAAAAGCAACTACCTCAGTAGCCCCAATGGCATTTACCATGCGTTTTGGTGGTGGAGATCGTCGTGGTGGTGGTGGTGGTGGAAGAAACGGAGATACGACAAAGCAAGCAGAAAAAAAACCCAATGAAATTCAATTGGTGGTTTGGTATACAGAAGCGATTCCTTTATCTATTGGGCCTGATACCTATAGTGGCTTACCTGGTGCGATTTTGGAAGTGGATAGCGATAATGGCAGTAATGTTATATCGGCGCTTAACTATACTCCTAAATTCTCCGCTAAAGAATTAAAGCAGCCTACCAAAGGAAAAAAATTAAACCGTGCACAATTTCAAACAGAAATGCAAACCATCATGAAGGATATGCAAAGAGGTGGTGGAATGGGCGGAATGAGGATTAGCGTAGGTAATTAGTATAAATAAGAAAGGCTGGTTGCAATCAGCTGCGTGCTAAAAAATATAAATAAGAAGCCCAACGGCTTCTTATTTTATGATATGCCATCTCCATCCAACGGTAATGGATCTTGCATCACCTAAATAATAGGAGTAGGCGCTTGTGCCTTTCACGCTAAAATTTTTGGTTGCCATTGTTGAATAATAGGCATTCGTAAGGTTTAATACATTTAACCATAGCTCGGACCTTTTTAAAGTATAACCAAAGCGCATATTTAAAACATCAAAACCCCCATAGCTTGTGGTATTAGTTTCATCCATAAAATATTTGGACTGGTGTAATTCCTCAATGGAGACCCTCCATTTTGCATTAGGCTTCCATGTGGCACTAAAATTTGTAAAATTACGTGGTGCTGCATTCATCTCATTGCCACTCACATCCGTTCCCTTAATCAAGGTATTGATATAGGTATGTTTTGTGTTAGTGCCATTGATAAGCAATTCCCATTGTGCATTTAATTGATACCTCATTTGATATTCAATACCAATATGCTTCGTTGCCCCTGAATTTTGATTTAGGTTAACACCGTCAGTTTGTCGCACCGAAATAATTTCATTGGTACCGTTCAGTTGGTAGAGGGAAACTTCTGCGTATATTTTTTTGCTTTGGTACCAGCTGCCGATTTCAAAGTTTTTAAATTTTTGAGGTAATAAAAATGGAACTCTGATGGCATTGTATATTTCAGTAATCTGAGGCGGGACAAACCCTTCGCTGTAGTTCATGTAAACCCCATGATGATTCCTATTAAAATTGATCCCTAGTTTTGGTGTCCAATTGGTAAAATGGTTATTAGCAGATGGTGTTCCTGTGGGTAGTTGATTATTAAAAAGGTAGGTAAAGTCATCGTAACGAATAGATGCATTCAAACGAATATATTTATTTATATCATAAATGTAATTTGCATAAATAGCTTTGTTATTCAATTCTGTTTCGTAGGAAGTAATTAAGGAGTCCTTCGTTGGATAATTATATTTAGTGTATTTACCAATAGCAGTATCCTTAAAAATATCTATATAATCTGCGATTAAATTTTGTGGCGTAAAATCCCAGTAGCCACCAATGAACAATTTACTTTTTAGTGCTTTTAAGTTCCAATGATGTTGTATGTCTAAAACATAGGCGTTAAAATGATTACTATTAATTTGGCCTTTAAATTTTGTAGGATTGCTAGTGGATGCAATGGAATAGGTAGGATTTTGGTCCATGGTATTATTACGATACATCAAATTAATAGTAGTACTTGCATTTGTATTCCAATCATATTGCAAATTTTGCCTTAAACGTAAGGCTTTAATTTTTCGAAAAGTGAAAGTTTGTTGCGAGCTAAAATTTTGTTGAAAAAATTTAATACTGTCTAACGACCCCGTCATTTGTGTGTAATAATCAATGTAATTAAGGGTTTGATAGGCCTTTAATTTTTTATTGATAATAAATTCTTTTTTTAGTGAAAATGCATTTTTATTAAAATCACTATGTTCTGTCACGCCATTTTTTTGATTTATAAAGGAGCCGTTTATAGCCCATCCTCCTTTTTTTGTGGGTATGCCACCTGCAATATCCATTTTTGTAAAACCGGTATTGTTTATTTGGGCAATTAAATCGAGTGTATTTTTACTTGGTACTGGTTGTGATAAAAAATTCACTACACCTCCAATGGCTTCAGCACCATATAATGCACTCGCAGGTCCCTTGATCACTTCAATGGAATAAATATTAGCGGTATTAATTTCAATAAGGGAATTACTACTAAATAAACCACTGGTTCTGATAGGCATGCCATCCTCTAAATATAAGTACAGCCCCTTTAATGAAATGGGTTGTCGTATGGACATCATATGCTGTTCCCCTCCAATGGTGGGCATATAAACACCACTCACCTTATTTAATAGCGCATCTATTCTTTGGGCTTTTGTTTCGTCAATTAGCTTTGCCGATAATATGGAAATGGCAATGGGTGCTTGAGATCGCTTTTCCTTTAATTTATTTGCAGTGACAATCACTGGCGACAAATCACTGTAACTCGAATCTTGGGCGTAGGAATTGTAATTTACGACAAGGAACAAACAAATAAAAAGGCGCAGCTTAAATTGCATGCGCAAATTTAGGGCTTAAAATATATTTAGGGAAGGAGAATTACCATAATATTTGGCATGTAGGATCCAAATATTATGGTAATATCTTATTTAGTAAAATAACTAACGATGAAATAAGTAATGGCAGCTAATACACCGCTTACAGGGATGGTTAATACCCAAGCCCACAATAAGTTGGTAGTTACACCCCATCTTACAGCGCTTAATCTTTTAGTAGCCCCTACGCCGATGATGGATCCGGTGATGGTATGTGTAGTTGAAACAGGAATACCCATTTGGCCTGTAAAAAACAAGGTAAATGCACCAGCAGTTTCAGCAGCAACGCCTTCTAAAGGAGTTACTTTGGTAATACGAGACCCCATAGTTTTAATGATTTTCCACCCACCACTCATCGTGCCCAAACCTATGGCTAAATAACAAGCTACAGGTACCCAATTAGGTAGTTGCCCAAAATCCTGAATACTTCCACTAGCTATTAATGCGGCTCCAATAATACCCATTACCTTTTGCGCATCATTACCACCATGTCCAATACTAAATGCAGCAGAACTAAATAACTGTAATTTTTTAAACATGTATGCAACACTACGCGCTGTAGGCGTTTTTATTTTTTCAACATAAATGTAAACTAGCATAAATAAGATAGAGGATCCAATGATCCCGTAAACAATCATTGAGTTGTCCGCTTTATCAATTTCACTTGAAAAAGTTTTTTCAATATTAAATTTGGTAATTTTTGCTTTAACCTTATCTATATTTTTTGCTTGAATTGGATAAATACTATTTACTAAAACAATTGTTGAATCTAAGTCAATGGCACCTTCCAGATATAATTTTAAAGGTGCTTTATAACCTTCGGTAATATTTTTAGCAATTGAATATTCTGCTTTTGCATCTTTATTTTCTGGTGCTTTAGCTTCCAATACTAAAAAGTCATTTGCATTTCTAACTTCGTCTTTTAATCGACTAATAGCGACATTTTTAAGCCATCCATTGGTGCTTGCCATTGCAGCAATTGAATCAGCACCCAAAACATCAAAATTATCTACAGCAGGTTTTATTTGCTCGTAAAAAATAGTTGCCTTAGATAACTTCTCCTCATTTATTGCTAAGTTGGCCAAAAGTATCGTATCTGATTTGTTCGTCTTAATTTCTTCCTTAATATTGGAAACTTCTTTTTTATACTTGTCAATACCATAAAACTTTTGAACATTTTCGTTCATTTTAGATGCTTCGAAATGGTCAAACATTAATACAGTTGCAAATGTAACTACGGATATAATGCATAAGCGTATCCATACATTTCGCATAATGGTCACTACGGTAATAAAAATTGAAATAATAATTCCAATGATGGGCGCTAAAAATATAAACAATATTGTTTTTAAGATAGTATCCGCATCAACAATTTTAGCCCAAGAATAATCAATCCCTTTTATCATGAGTGCATGTGCAATAGCCGCGCCAGCAAAGCCGCCTATTAGGGTGTGTGAGGAGGAGGATGGGATACCATACCACCAAGTAAGTAGGTTCCAAAAAATAGCTGCAAGTAACCCTGAAAATATTACGGGTAGTGTAATAAAGTCCTTATAAACTGTTTTGCTAATTGAATTTGCAACCGCATGATCTTTGAAAATCCAAAAGGCAACAGTGTTAAATAAAGCTGCCCATAATACTGCTTGAAATGGGGTCAATACTTTTGTTGAAACGACAGTAGCAATGGAGTTGGCTGCATCATGAAAGCCATTGATATAATCAAATATTAATGCTAACGCAATAATTACAATTAATAGGGTCATCTTGAATTAAATTAAGCGTACTTGATAATGATGGATTCGATCACATTTGAAACATCTTCAATTTTATCAGTAGCAATTTCAAGTACTTGATAAATTTCTCTTTTCTTAATAACCTCTTTAAAGTCGTTCTCTTGTTCAAATAATTTCTCGATACTCATATCAAAAACATCATCCGCTTGATTTTCAATACTATTTACTTTGATCATAGCCTCGGTCATTTCCTTAATATTTTTCATATTACTTAAACCTAATACTACCTTTTTGGTTTCAATCGTGCCTTGTAAAACTAACTCTGCTAATTTATGAATACCAGTGTCATTTGGATTTACCTTATAAAAATTAATTTTTTTAGCAGATGCATATATATAGTCTGCGATGTCGTCTAATGATGTAGCTAGATAATGTATATCCTCTCTATCAAATGGCGTGATAAAGTTGCGGCCTAATTCTGTAAATATATTATGTGTTAGGTCGTCATTGATATGTTCTAAATTTTCAATTTGAGCTAATATACTTGCTCTTTTATCAGCATCAGGTTCCGTAACCATTTCCTTTAATTTAACGCCCATTTCATAAACATGCTCTGCAACTTCTTCAAATAATTGAAAAAATACACGGTCCTTTGGAAGGAAAATTTTAAAAATTGAATTCAAATCCATAAAATAGGGTTTATAAGTTGTTTTAAATAAGGTCTACAAATTTCCTTGATTGGGGTTTGATTATACAGTTCCCAATATTACCAAATTGTTAAGAAAAACTAGTACACTGAAAATCAAAGACTTACAAAAGTAATTCTGAGAAAATTTAACCTAATACCCTAAATATAGTTTGCTAGTCAGGTTTGGAGAAAATGGGTGTGTGTAGTGTTTATATAAAATAAAAAAGGGAGCTGGTTTCCCGGCTCCCTTTACAAAATCCATAGCTTTCCCCCAAAAGCTATTGCGAATATCATTGAACTTGATAATCTTATTCAGATATTATGTTACAAATTGAGTTTCTTTATAGGTTATTTCTTATTTTTGATTTGTCTTTATATATTTGATATACGTTATTTACCTATTTTTAAATTGATTTTCAATGAGTTGTGTTAAAACTATATTTTTCATTATTTTTCTAAATATTCTAGGCTTTACTCAAATTAATGCCCAAAATATAGCATTAGACACGGTATATTTTGTCAAAAAAACCCCTTTTTTACAAAAAATCTTATCATTAGAGGACTTATATGCCAATATTAATCTTAGCCCTGATAACTATATTATTCCAGTTCTGGGGACTCTTTATGCTCCGAATGGGCAGGAGATTATTATGGACGACGAGTTGATGTATGTCAACATTCAGCAAACAGGTTTTGTTTACCAACTATTTAGCCAAAAAGATAGTTTATTAGAATTTAGAAGAATTGATAGAACCATTAACATAAATTATAATATAGGTTGCTATAATTTTTTATACAAGGATCAATTATATAGCTATGGGGGTTATGGATTTTGGAAAACGAATGGTCATATCCGACAATTTAATGCATTGGATAAGCAGTGGGATATTGTCCCCATGAATTATGAAATTTTTTCAAATGGCAATCGTTGGTACTCCAAAAAAGCTGAGAAACTTTTTGTTCCTTTTCAGATTATTATGAATACTGGATTAAAATTTATTCCTGAAAATCAATTCGAAAGTCAATGGGAAAGTTATTATTTGGATTTGAAGCAAAAAGTGTGGTTTAAACTGGGGATGTTAGATCCAAGTGTAAGAAAAATATTTGCAGACGATAAAAATCCAACTGCTTTTTTGTCCGTTCAAAATGGCTTTTTACATCTCATTAACGATGAAATATACTATTTTAATTTTATAGACAATAAAATTTACAAGTCTATAAAATCCGATTATAACCAATTTTTTATACGTCGTAATGGATTTCGAAATGTTTTTGAAGATAAGGAGCAGATCTATTTTTATTACCCTTCCAGTGGTCAATTTGAAACTTTACCATTTAAATTATCCAATTTTGAGTTATTGAAATTCCCCATATGGAGAAGAGATACGGGCAGGGATAAATATGTAGCATTTGTATTATTATTTATTACAATAATATTTTTTATTGCGCGCTATTTTAAACAAAAAATTCAACATAGAATTGTTTTATCGCAGCTCAAGCATTTAAAAGCAAAGTCGGTAAGCCAAGCCTTTGTGGGCACTGAAATTTCATTAATTGATATACTATTAAAAGCTTCACTTGCCAATGAAAAAATTGAAATACACCAGATCAATCATGTATTGGGTATCAAAGATAAAAATGTGGGCTTGCAAAAAAAGGTAAGAAGTGATGTAATTAATGGCATCAATGATAAATATCAAATTATCACTAATGGCCCAAATCCATTGATTGTTAGCATTAGAAAGGAAGATGATAAACGATTCTTGGAATATTTTATTTTGGCTTCAGAGATCAGGGAAATTCAAAAGATTATTAATAAAAGTAATAGTAATTAAGATGTGATATAGTTCATAAATTTAATTATTTTCCTTGGTTATGTCATATCAATGTCATTTTTAGTGCGGCTGTATTTACTTTTTTAATTGATTTCAAGATTAATCTTTTTATACATCGGAACTTTGTGGTCTGATGGGATTAAGATTATTATTTTTTTTAATATTTGCACCACTTTGTGTTTCAAGTCAAGTTACAATTGTAAAAGATACAATACAATTACAAGGGGATAGTGTGGTGGTTACTGCAACTAGGTCAGAGCGAAAATTGAGTAATGTAACAGTACCTGTTACTATAATTAATGCAAAATCAATTCAACAAATTGGCGCTTTACGTTTAACTGATATTTTAAAAGAGCAACCAGGATTAACCATGACGAGTGGTTTTGGTGCAGGGGTTCAATTACAAGGGCTGAATCCCGATTATACGATTATCCTTATCAATGGTGAACCCTTGGTGGGAAGGACTGCTGGTGTATTGGATTTAAATAGAATTGCACTAGGAAACATTAAAAAAATTGAAATTGTAAAAGGGCCGTCTTCTAGTTTATATGGAAGTGAAGCCATGGCAGGTGTTATTAATATCATTACGGATGCGACCACTAAAATACCCATACAATCCTCACTTAGGTACGGTACCTACAATACCATTGATGCGGGCGTCAATAATACATTAGCATCTAAATCCATTTTCTATCAAGGGTATTATAATTATTATGCTACGGATGGTTATAGTATTCGTCCAAGTTCAGCTTCAAGAGTAACAACACCCATAACAAGGGTGGCAACGAATCAACAATTCAAGTATAATTTAACCCAAAATACCAATATACTTATAGGGATGAGGTATACCAATGAGCAAATTAAAAATGAACTATCTGTAACCAATGGGGGTTTAACGATAAATTCTAATGGGGCCGAAAAAAATACAGATTATAATATAGCAAGTTCATTAAATCATCGATTTTCTAATTCCTTAAAAACAAGCTTCAGATCCTATATCACACAATACAATGCAACACAAAATTTATTAACTATTTCTGGAGCACCATATACGGATTTATTAGATCATGTATTTAACAGGCTTGAAAATCAAACAGATTGGGTAGTGAATAAAAAACTTACGGCGATTCTAGGTGGAGGTGCAGTCATGGAAGGTGTCAAAAGTAGTCGGTATGATAGTGAAAAAATAAGAAAGACAAATACAAATCAATATGCGTTTAGCCAGTGGGAATGGACGCCTAATTCGAAATTAATATTGATCGGAGGAATTCGTTTTGATCATAATCAAACTTATGCTTCTGCATGGAGTCCGAAGGCTTCCATGTTGTATAAAATAAATAAACAAAACAGCATCAGGCTAAGTATCGGGCAGGGATTTAAAGCACCCGACTTTAGACAATTATATTTAAATTTTACAAATGCAGCAGCAGGTTCTTACAGTGTATTTGGAACAGCACAAGCACAAAAAGTAATTGGGCAATTAAATTCGCTTGGTCAAATAGGAACCTTATATAATAATTTCTATCAATTAAAAGCCCTGCAACCTGAATATGCTACTGGCACACATTTGACATGGGAATTTGAGCCCAATGCCAAAACTAATTTTAGTTTTCAATTATTTAGAAATGATATTCGAAACTTAATCGAAGTACAACAGGTAGGCGCCTACATTACAGGCGCTCAAATTTATAGTTACCTAAATATTGGCCGTGCTTTTACAACTGGTTTTGAGCTAGAAGCAAAATATCGAATTTCAAAAGAATTTTCAGTAAGTACTGCTTATCAATATTTGGAGACAGGCGATAAAGATCAAATAGCCCAAATAAAAAAGGGTACCGTTTATACCAGAGATGCAAATGGTTTAAGTCGGAAATTAAATGTAGGTGAGTATGTGGGGCTTCCGAATAACAGTAAACACAAAGCGCAGCTTAAATTTAATTATAGTAATCAAAATGGATTATTTGGAAATATCAGAGCACTATATCGAAGCAAATGGGCGGTGAATAATACCAATGGGAATGAAGTATATGACGATGGTGACAGTTTTGCTGAAGGATATATTGCCTTACACTTATCCATTGGTAAAGATTACGTGAACGGCCTTGGTTTCCAATTTGGTTGCGATAATATGTTGAATTACATAGATGCCCTTAACCTGCCCAATTTACCTGGAAGAACTTTTTTTACAACTTTTAAATATCAATTACCCCAAAAACATAAATTATGAGACAAAAATTAAAACCATTTTCTTTAGTACTAATTTTAAGCAGCATCTTATTTTCTTGTACAAAAGATGAAACACCCATGGTAGTTCCCGTAACTGCAATAACAGTAAATAACCTGCCAGCGGATACTGTTTTGGGACTTAATCCTATCACAGGTATGCCCATTAGTGCAGGTAAGTATACTTTTTATAGCTTAGAACGAAATACAATGGTACCTAATACCGATAGTGCAAGCACTCAATGGGATTTGGCCTTTGCAGGTTCAAAAATTTTGACCAACGGCGGCACTAGTGGCAAGGGTTTAGGCGGTGCATTTATTTACACTGGATTGTTTAATGATATTAAAACTATTCCAAATGATTCTGTTTTTAAAACCGATAATGCACCTGCCTCTTTTGCAGTTACATTTGGTAGTGGTAAAGGTTGGTATGTATATGACCAATTAACAAGTTTAATTACACCGTTGGCGGGTAGGGTATTAGTGATTAGGACCGCATCTGGAAAATATGCCAAAGTCGAAATAATTAATTACTATAAAGGTGGTGTGACCTTACCAACAACAGCATCTGAAAGTGATAAATTATCCAAACAACGCTATTATACTTTTAGATATGCTTTTCAGCCGAACGGTAGTAAAACTTTTTAATACATGCTTGCAGGAAATATATAATTACGCATAGCAACGCTTTAAATTTAACAGACCCGCTCCAAAGGAGCGGGTCTGTTTGTTATTGGAAACTCAAATTTGACAGCATTAATACAGGTAAGCTACTTGGATTTAAAACTCCAAGTAATATTAAATTCAGCTACAACTTCATCTGAACTGTTTTTACCAATGGATTTACAAACTATTATTTTACCTTCGCTTGTTGCAATTGCCTCATTGATGGCATTTTGAATCATTTGCCCATCTTCACAAGTAAATAAAATCACACCTGTTGCTTTTTTTACGAAAGTAACTTCCATTTTCACAACCAGCATACTCACTTTAGGCGTTCGTTGATATACTTGTCCAAAGGCCAACATACCACTACACATTTCGGCAGCCATTGCTTCAACAGCAAAGTAGATGGATTTAAAAGGGTTCATACTAAACCATGAGTAGCGAATACGAACCACGCAGGTGGTTGCATCAAAATGTTGAATCCGCAAGCCAGCAAAAAAGGCAGCGGGTAGTTTTGTAAATAAAAAGTACCGAAACTTAATTGGATTGGTAATGATATTCTTGAAACTGTTGAATGAAGGATTCATGCTGAGCAAATTTATAGTCTTATTCTAAAGAGCATCAATAAATATAGTTTAACAGCTTAATGCATCGTAAATCACTACTTTTTGCCATAGGTGATGACAAGTTTCTTTGAAGGCGTCATGCAGAGGATGTACTTGATATTCTTCCTCTTTTTCTGGGGATTCAAAAAGACAAAGCCATGAGATGCTATAATCTTTTTCAATAACATCGCGTGTTGTATTGGCTGGAGAACCAATATTTGAAAACACGATGCTAGGTACTTTTGACAAAGCTTGTAATCCTTCAATTAGTTGTGCTTTATCTTCAACTGAATTAGGATTTTTCAAAAAGAAAAGTACGTGATGTACAAAGTTTGCATTGCTAGTGTTCATATGATAAAAATGTTGTTTAAAATTAATTAAAAGTAAAAATAATAATGGGTAACTGCTAATTTTAATGCAGTAAATTCACAAATGCTATTTTGTTATTACTAGTTCCATTATAAAAGTATTTAAAGTTCTTACTCATTGACATTGTTAAACTTATTTCATCACAAAAACAGTATCAATGAATCCAATCAAAGACACTATGATTT
>Ga0209596_1001722_pt1 | contig 18509 bp, 35 predicted proteins | sample M_130807_MF_Meta_FD_187314 | JGI IMG/M metagenome (GOLD analysis project Ga0209596, IMG submission 187314) | Freshwater microbial communities from Lake Montjoie, Canada to study carbon cycling - M_130807_MF_MetaG (SPAdes) (version 2) | ecosystem: Environmental > Aquatic > Freshwater > Lake...
CCAAGACCATTGGTCTTTGGAGTTTACTATTCCGGCTGCGTAAACTTTTTTAATTTTAACTTCTTGTGGCATATGATTAAGGTTTGATTGGTTTATATAGAGTAAATATAAGCATTATATTTGACACTAAAAAATTTATTTTCATAAAGTTATTAACACTTAAATTAATGGAATTTACCAGATGGGTTAAAATGCTGTATAGGTGGTGGTGTCTCGGTTTCAACTTTAGAGGAATCAGATCCTGACATTATACCCATTACACTAAAAACTAAAGCAACAAATATAAAATAAAAGAAAAACAAAACTACAACGGCGTGAGCAAAATTTAAATTAGTTTTCCAATTTTTGTTACAATTGATGTGTCTAGCGGAGTTATGATTTAATGACTTTTTAATTTGTGAAACATTATCTGCCATTACAAAAAATACAATTAGGGTTACTAAGCTAATAACTACATAGATGACTTCTGCTGATTCCATATGATTAAGGTTTGATTGGTTTATATAGAGTAAATATAAGCATTATATTTGACACAAAAAAATTTATTTTTAAGAAGTTATTAACAAAAAAAGGGGCCAGCGTCCAACTACAGACCTGACCCCATGTTAACCAATCGTGAATTAGTTTAGGCTCTTTGACCTGAGGTCTCGTAATAAGGTCTCCATTGCAAGTTCATGGTCCGTTGAGCCGGACTCTTTTTTAATTCGTTTGATATTAAATCTAGTTATTAATAAATTAAGTTCGGTCATTGACTCCTCGCTATCTGCTGCTGCAATCAAGGTTAAGAGGCCTGTACCAATAAGTAGAAACTCGTTTTTGCCGGTTTTAAGAGCCCCTTCAATAAGGCTGTTTGCTAATTCCTCGAGTGCGGCCATGGCATTATCTGCTGAGTCTTTCATGTTTAATTATTTAAGTTAAATGTCCATACTAAAAAAGGAATACTTATAAATAGGGCTATTCCTAGTATTAAAAGTATGTGAGCTATTCCAGCTTCTATTGCTTCGCGTTTTTTCATGTTTAGTTATTTATTTAATTACTAATTTATACTGTGCAAGTAACTCCTCGTACATTGCAATATTTATTGGTTTTAACCGGTTAAGTAAAGAGGCAATTTCTTTGGGTTCTTTGGTGCCTAACTTTATTCCGAAAATACCGCTGCGAATTTTTTTGATTAAGATATCGTTCATGGTTAATTGATTAAGTGATATTGTTTTATCTTTCAGCGTATTTACCCGAAATCATATCAACCATTTTTGCTATTGCTACTTTTGTGTAATAATTTTCACCCCAAGTGTTTTCTTCGGTATCGTATTTATAAACTTGTAATGCGTTTTCAACATCACTTATTTCAAAACCTTGTTCACTCGCAAAATTCATTAACCCCTCTCTTGCAGATTGTTCAGATTGGTTTCTATAAATGTTGTTTATATACGACCTAATTGGTCCAGACTTTTCTTCTTTTTTACGTATCATGATTTTTTAGTTTTGATTGGTTTATATAGAGTAAATATAAGTATTTAATTCGACACGGAAAAATAAAGTTATTAACAATTGTTATAAGACCTTTTTTAATTTAATTCCTTTATTAAATTTAGCGGTATCTAATAAATCGTAAGTAGTATATACTTTACCATTTATATTTAAAAAAGCCAATCCATTGTCTTCGTCGTATTCAACAACTTTAACAACATCTCCTTTCTTAAGCTTGTATATTTTACCTCCAATTTCAGCATCAACTTCTAACGACTGTGTCATTACATAAGTCGACATTGCTGGCTTAATTTTAGATTCTTTAAGTGGTGTATATTGTTTGGGCATGGTTAAAGTTTTTAGGAGTTGGTTAAGTATGGACCTGGACTAAATTCTCTGCTCTCGGTTTCGTAGTAGTTGACGGCAGACGTCTTTAATTTCGCTTTATCTTTTCGCAATGACTCACCAAGGCTCTGCACCGCACTGGTAATATCTGAGCCGCGCATGACATCATAGCCGTCTCGATGCTCGTTGTGGGTATTTTCATAGGTGACCGCTGCTTGTAGCTTTGCATAGTTGCGCTTCTTTAGCAGTTTTTGCCAAAAGGCTAGGTCTGCTGCTTGGATCGCTAGACCCTGTTTTACTGTGAATTCTTTTTTTGACATAGTTGATCAGGTTTAGGTATTGGTTAAGGTTAATATACTATATACTCGGGACTAGGGAGTCGTCTGGTTATTGAGTTTAGAGACTCGTTGCCAAAACTCGTTAAATCCGGGTTGGTTGTCGGGTATCACTGAGCTCTGTAGCCGTGGACCAGTGCCGTACTCTAAGTTTACTGGGGTTCCAGCCGTCTCGACCTGGCCGAGTAGGCTCTTAATAAAGGTTGCAATCTGCTTCTTCATGGTTATCGGGTTTTTGGGATAAGATGGATTAATGAGTTAACCAGTAATTGTGGATCCTCGTCATAGCGGCCGTGCACCCAGGAATTTACATAGCTCTTTAGTTCTTTTGAGTTGCGGGTAGTTATACCTGAAGCCTCGGCTGCCTGGACTGTCTCGGCTGGGATCTTGCACCAGGTCTGCATTTCCAGAAGCATTGATGATAGTGTGGTAGTTGGCATCGTTAGTTGGGTTAGTTGGTTGGTTAAATATAAGTATAATTTTTGACACAAAAAAATAAAGTTATTAACAGTTCGGGACTAGGGAGACCTACCTGTTAAATGCCTTGGCCTCGGCTATCATTTCTTTTGCCTGTTCTTTTACAGATTTAATATCTGCATGTGGAGCTCGTGCCTTAAAATAGCTAACGACTTCGGATACTTTCATTTTGCCTGACTCGGCAATCATTTCTCTAATTTGATTAATTGTCATGGTTAATTGGGTCTAAGGGGTTAGTTAAATATAAGTATAATTTTTGACACGGAAAAATAAAGTTATAGACAATATCACTAGGGAGTAGTTGCGGACCCTATACCCCGATTGGGGTAAAGGTCTCGGCAAAGTCTACGGTTGTCATTGCAGCTTTTACTCGCTCCAGACAAACCGGTCCCATTGCAGTATTGATACTTTCAGGATGGGTTAATGGCAAGCCACATTTGCAGCAGGTCCCATTATGGAATAGACCAACTCGGGTTCCTAAAATAGCTGGGTTCTTGATGGCGGCTACCACCCAGCCCAGAGCCTGTGCCAGTCGCGAGTTTGGTGTAACACCTTTACCCAACTTGTAGGTTAAGGACTCGGAAAAAACAGTACCGGCAAACTGATGTCCGCTACGTCCGTCAGCCAAGAGGGAGATATTGACGTAGTAAATGGGCAGCATTTTCTTGCGATCCTGCTTGTCGCGTAACTGCTTGATCCGCACGTTCATGTGGGTAAGTTGCTCATTATTGCGGAAGGTGATATTGGCTCTTCCGGCAAGTGCCAAGGTCGGTAGCGACTTTGGATTAAGGTTTGGGCGAGCTGCCCGGATTTGGGTCGACATAGGTAGTTGAGTTAATTGGTTGGTTAAATATAAGCATTATATTTGACACTAAAAAATTTATTTTCATAAAGTTATTAACAAAGTTATAAACAGGCCAGACTGTAGTGCAGGTCGGAGTCTACCCTCTGCGATCCCGGCCAGGAATCGAACCTAAAAAAACCGGGCGAACCCGGTTCTGATAGTGGGTTGAGGTTTAGAACTCGAACGCGGCCGTTGAGGTATTGCTACCCGCTACCGCATTTATGATTACGACCGCGATTCCAATAATTGCGATTCCAGCTAGACACACGGTCCAGGTTTGCAGTGCACGTAGTGCGATCATTTCAGTTTTGCTCATGGTTGATTTGGTTAATTGGTTTATATAGAGTAAATATAAGCAATTAGTTTGAACTAAAAAAATTTATTTTCAAGAAGTTATTAACAATCCTGGCCCAACCAACTGCGTAACTTTTCTCCGAATTCCTGGTCATTTGGATACTTAACCATGATCTCGACAACTCGGTCTAAACTCCGGGCCGGTCGGAAGCGGGCCGTTTGATAACGTTGGATTGGCCAAGGCTCTGCAGTGGATATAAAGTTTCTGGCCTGCTTGCCGAATTCAGAATCATTGTGCTGGTCTCGAGAAAGTTGTTGTAATGTGGGTAACATATGTTTTATATTTCTTTTTTTATTATTATTATTATAGCTATTCAAAAAATACCAGTCCATGCTGGGCTCCAAGCCGGAAGTGCACGGTCAAGACCCCCATTATCTCTAAAAAATCTTCGGCATCCGGTTGTAGTACTCCGCCCAGTGCCTGAGCCTGGTAATCAGAAAGTAGATGAGCCTTAAATATTGGAGCCAGTCTTTCTAATTCTCGAGCCAAGACACCGCAGGTTCGGGTACTAAATCCGCAGCCTGAATCGGTATGGTCCAGTAGTGGAGCAAGTTTATGTGGCTGCCCGGCCAGGGTTGCCGAACACAGTTCTGCACAGTACCTGCGCCAGCGGTGCCAAACACTATAGCTGCAGAGCCTGGCTCTTGACTCCTCGGAACCAGGTGTCTGGAACCAGGTTCCGGGTTTTAAACCGTGCCAGTGCCTGGCTGAGTGCTCATCCAGGTCAAGTATCTCAACCAGCTGGCCGACTCCAATCTCTTCAACCAGCCTGAGCGCCGCCATTCGTTTATCTCGTGCCTCTATGCAGTTGCTCACTGCCCATATATCAAGTCCCATTTCTTATCGCTTTTTTTGATCCCAAAAAAGGGCCGTGCCTACAGGCCGGCCCAATCTATTAAGGTGGTGTCTGACCGGATTATCCAATCAGGCTTGAGTTACGGATACGTCCGCGAGTCATATCGTATGCTCTGTTTAAGATACGACTGTTTGTGCCTAGGCCAGCTAAGACTTCGCTTGTCCAGTTTGGACTGAAACCTGTTGCTGTTGCTACTCGGCTTACATCACCGTGACGTTTTCTCGAAGCGACTACTGCTAACTTTGCACCTGTGCTTAACTTGCGGTATTTCATACCGATTTTGCTTGCATTTTTCATTGTATATATTTTATTTTGTTTAATTATAAGGTACCTAACCTTTATCCGATTTGGCCTGCCCGGTCGGGGCGAGACTTCTGGGAATCAATAACTGAGCCAGTAGGATAAGTCCCCAGGCCTGGGCAACACTGATCTGAATTCCACCGAATATTCCCGGTACGAGCCAGTTCCATAACCATTTTACTGGCCAGGCCAGGATAATACTTGCAACAAAGGCAACTGTTACTGTCAAGACTAGAGTAGATAGTGTTTGAGCCAGCCCGGTCTTACGGCCTGCTGAGCCTCCTAATTTAGGTAGATTTTTCATTGTTATATTTCTTTTTTTATATTATTATTATACCGATAAACAGTATCGGTGGCCGTACCTTGTCAACACCTCTGCCCATTCATACTCACCGTGCTCCACGGCCTGCTCAACCGTCTCTAAGAAGAGGCTACTGATTCTCGACCTTAACCAGACCCGGTACTCTGCAGCCCAAGGCTCGGTACCTATACCCCGTTCCAAGTCAACAATATATTGTCCGACTGCCCGGTCCAGTAAGAGCCAGTCGCGACCGGCGGTCTCTAACCTGATCAGCAACTCGGTCCGCATCTGGGCCAGGTCGCCTAATTCTAAATACTCATTGTAATCTGCTTTCATACCTATATTATATCCTACCTGCAGACTAAGTTTTAGCCCTACTCTCGACTGGCCAGCCTGCAGCCAGCCTACCTGGCCTGCCTGGATAGAGCCTACCTGGCCTGCCTGCCGGCAGCCTGTACCGGCTCCTGGCCAGTACCCCTGGCTAGCCCTGGCTGCTGCCTGGATAGAGCCCGGCCTGCTGCCAGGGTCACTCCTGGAGTCAATACCAGGCAGCCCTGGGACCACTCCTGGAGTCAGCCAGGGTCACTCCGGGAGGTGCCCCGGTAGTGAACTATGCCCCTATAAAAAAAGTCTCCAGGAGCAGAACTCATGACTTTTTTATATTTTACCTGGTGCCCCCAGGTCCAGGAACCGTCTCAGGAGCAATTTGCCCTTTTATCGGGCTCGTGGATCTTCCCCCAGGTACGGGGACTCTTCCGGGTTAATTTGCCCTTTTATCTGGTTCGGGGATCTCCCCAGGTACGGGGCCTCTGCCTGGCTAATTTGTCCTAAGTGCTGGTTCCTGGATTCCCCCAGGTCCAGGGCCGGTTTGGAACTAAATTTAGCCAGGTCTGTTGCTGTATAAATAAATTTATAAAAAAGTAGAAAAAAGTTATGAAGTTTACAAAGGAACAAGTTGAAGCTGCCGTAAAGGCTAAAGGTTATGCCTGGTTTGAAGGCGCAGAGGACTATGACCTTAATATTGTAGGGGTCCGAAATGCCTCAACTGGCCAAGTTGTAACCAATGTATTTGATGACGTGCTAACCGTATCCTATAAAGTTGCCGGGGTTTGGAAATTTGAGAGCTGGCCAGCAACAACTGACCCAGGTAAAAAAGGTGTCTTGGAATATCATAATGCGGCCGGGGTTGCCCGACTGGTTGAAGGCCAGTACCGGGGATCTCATACGATTAGATTGCATCAAGGCAAATACGAGGCTCTGGGGCAGGCCAAAAACGTAAAAGTATATCGTGACTCAAACAAGGATCTTACCTATAACGAGGATACCATCCAAGAAGGTATATTTGGAATCAATATTCATAAAGCGGGTGCCGACTCTACCTATGTTGAAAACTGGTCCGAAGGCTGTCAGGTATTTAAGAGGTCTGCTGACTTTGACAAGTTCATGGCAATTTGTAGACTTGCAGCCTCAATCCATAAAAACTCTTTTAGCTATACCCTAATCCGGTCAACTGATATCAAATAAACAATAAACAACTATGAAACACATTAAACTATTTGAAGGTTTCTCTAAAGAAGAGAATATGGCTAAGTCATATACATTAGAATTCCTGCCTAAATTCTGGGAGGATCTGGGTATTAAACGACCTGCTTTTGGTGCTGAGGCTGGTCATAGTCTTCTCAATAGAGACAATACTATAAAATTAACGGTAGGGAATGATCCAACTATTATTTATAGAAGAGATACTCGTATGTATGATGATAAAGGTCGAAAGGCAGGTAGAGATGATGATAGTATATGGTATTCGATTAATTTATACAAAACTCCCAATGGCTTTATTTCCAAATCTGATAATAATATGCTAAAATATTCTCTTGATTTTCAAGAGGACAAAGATGCTAAGATAGGTGGTAATATGAATTTGATACCAATAGGTGTAGGAGAATTCGCATCAGAAGAAGTCGGTAGTATGGATAATAGGGAATTTTTTAAGATAGTAGCTGTTGACTAAAAATAAATACAATATGAAACACATTAAACTATTTGAAGGTTTCTCTAGAGAAGAGAATAGCTTAATATTAGAGTTTGATTATGAAAAACATAAACAAGAAGATCTAGACATAATTGATAGATTTATTATCTCTATTAATCCAGGTACGGCTGATGTTCTTGAAGTGGAAGGACTTTTAGCAAGGACTAAACACCATAAGTTAGTATTTAAACCGTTAACCAATACCAAGATATTTAAAAGTTCTGATTCTAGAAAACTACTCAAAGATGAGGAAATTAATTTGAATCAGGCTAGTCGAAACACAGATAACGCGGTAAACCATCTAAACACCAATATCAACAACTGGTTAGCTATCAAAACTGATTATGATAATTTAGTTCATGAAATACGGGTTGGTAAAATTATAGATGTTGCAGGATATGGAACTTCTACTATCGGTGGTTTAAACTGTATATTTAATACTATAAAATTTGATAAAATATAAAATAAATACAATTATGAAACACATTAAACTATTTGAAGGCTTTGTTGATGATCACGAAAGAATCTATAATAAGATTAGCCATTCACCAAGTAAGATAACTATAGAGTTAACTGAAAAGGGCAAAGACCTTATAGAAGGCCTACTACACGGTTGGGTGGAATCGTCAAGACCTGCTATTCAAACCGGCGGTTATAAACCACATACTATTATAGATATCAAAGATGCGGTAACAGTCTCAGCAAGTTATGGTGATGATGATAATAGTCGTCGTACTGTAGTGATTGGTCAGATTGAAATTAGAGGTAACTATGATAGTTGGGAGGGTATCTCACCGTTAACTAAATTATTACCAGATGAAAGTGGTAAAGAATACACAACGGGGTATTTCCAAATCTTTGTTAAATATTACCCGTTAGAAGATGAAGCTAGGACAGGAGCGAGTATAAGTATTCTGCAAGGTCTTAGGGCCAGTGAGAAGGATCAATATAAAGAACTAAAGAGAGGAAAATACCCTAAATACAATTGTGACTTTGATAAGGTTGAACCCGGCGAAGTAGATGATAGAGGTTACTTTAAGATAGTAGATATAAAATAAAATAAAGGATAATTATGAAACACATTAAACTATTTGAAAGTTTCTCTGAAGAGTCAGGGTCAAGTCCAATTGAGGATTTTTATAAAAAGTATTATCCATCATCTTTAACGGCATCGCTAGACCCAAACTCCCAAGAAGCAAAGGATCTACTGCTATATATTGACCTAAATTTAGGTCGACTAAGATCATCCGATGACACTGAGTTTTTACAAATACAAAAGAAATCTGGCTGGGGAGATATATTTCCAACCTATACAGAAATATTGAAAACTGATGATGCAGAACTTACTAAACTGGTTGATAACATTTATAAAAATGAAATTGCAGCCGTTAAGTCAATTTATAATAACAAAAGCGATACGCAATTAACTGAAAGTTTTGATTTATCAAATGATAGCTGGAGAAATTGGGCTATTAGTAAAACTAAAAATCTGACATATGATGATTTAGATAGTCATGAACAATCTTTTGTTGACCAAATATCTGATTTTATTAATGATACCTATTCTTATAAATTTCAAGAGTATAATGTTAATAGATATTCTAACGCGCCGCCCGCTGGGTTTAATAAACAATTGTTAAGGGTTGAAAATGGGCTAAGCCGAAAAGATATCGTTAATTTATCTGAAGATCTTGATACACGGTTTAATAAAGATAAATTTCTAACAATAGATGAATCTGGAACTCATTTTATAAAACTCGAACAAATTCTTGGAGATTACTATAAGTTGATATTAGACCCGCTTTTTATAAAAAAATATGAAAAAGAAGCCAAAGACTTTTATCGTAACTAACCCGGTTCCTGTCACCTGGCCCCTGGGCCCCCTTAAATTATTATCTGGTCCCGGCCCAAAACTTTAAGGATTCGGCGCGTATAGTTTTATAAATAACTCTATACTATGGAACTACTTACGCAATTGGCCCTACTGTGGCCCCAGCTCTTGACACTTGCCGCGATTGGTGTAACTATATCGCTCTTAATTGGGTGGGCCAGACGTCAACCAGAGTCTATTGAGTTCATTGACTCGGGTGATATGACCCGTACTGAAATTATATTAACTGTACTTGTTGCACTTGGTGCTGGGCTGTTTACTGCCTGGCTCTTTTGGATTATTTAAAAAAACTTAAAAAAACCCATACGCTATGATTGGTTCACTATACTACAAAAAAGGCAAACCCTGGATTAATTTCGGCGATGATGACTCAATTGCAGTGACACCTGGCGAATTTGATATCTCAAATCTTAAACCGGGTATCTTGGTCCGGTTTGCAGTGGTTACAAATCTAAAAGGCAAACGCTCGGCCTCTATTATCGAGGTGTTTTACCGAAACCCAGAAGACGACTCTACCCTAATAGGCCTGGTTAAAAACTGGTTCAAGACCATAAACTGGCACCTAGGTAACATACTAAACCGTGGCTTTGGCCCAAAGTCATAAACTGTACCAGATAAATAACTCTACAAGTTTATAAAAAAAGAAGATACCATGACAAATAGAATAATTAAAGATTTTAGTGGCTGGAACCACATTACTGAAACCAGTGATATGGCTGATACTGCACCAGTTGCAGCCCCGGCCACTACTACTGGAACCACTGGAACCACTACACCGACTACACCAACCGGTACAGCTGCAACTAATGGATCAGCTGGAACCTCTGGAACCGCTGGAACGGGTGGAACCTCTGCACCCGCTGCAACCTCTGCACCCGCTGCAACTAATGGATCAGCTGGAACTGCTGGAACCTCTGCACCCACTGGTGTTGTTTATAATGGTGGAGCCCCGCCGGCTCAAACCCCGGCTCCTGCACCATACAGTCTACTTAGACAGTAAGTTAAAGAAGACTAATTAAAGAGTTTATAAAAAAGAAGATAAATATGCCAAATAGAATAGTTAAAGACTTTAAGAACTGGAACCTCATTACTGAAACCACTGATATTGTTGGTGCTACACAGGTCCTAGGTACTGGTACAGTTGGTGGTGGTTCACCCGGTTCCGATATTCCTACCGGTGGAGCCGAGGTAAAGGCTCCTGCTGGAACGTCCGGAACGTCTGGAGGATCCAACCGCGGTACAAGTTATCAAGCGGTAACGGCCGGAACTGATGGAACTGCCGCAACTTCTGCCCAGTTATTGCCGGCAGCGGTTGATAAACTGTCAAAAGAAATTGCTGAAATGATTGTTGCCTTATTTGCAAAGACTAGAGCATTTTGGGCTGGACAAAATGACCTTAACCTAAATGCAACCGGTATGGTTGATGACAATGAAGAAACTGGAGTCAAAATATTTGAGGACTATTGGACTAAAAATATTTTACCAAAAATTTATATGCTACCTGTAGAAAATAAAAATAAAGCAAGTCTTACTGCTCTCAAGACTCAAATTTCAGCTGCGATTACTGCTAGAAACACGAGTTTTACGTTTCAAATCTTCACAAGTGCAAGTAATATTCCTACCAGCTACACAATAAACCCGGATTTTTAAAAAATAATAAATAATATGTCAAATAGAATAATTAAAGACTTTAAAGGCTGGAGCCTTATTCATGAAAATAAAGGTCCAAATCCTGGTCCAAATCCTTTTCCACCCGGAACCAAAGATTGGGAGGATTGGCAAATGAACGTAGGAGGTGATGTTGAGGACGCGAACAGAACAGCAGCAGAGGCAGAGGTCGCGAAACAAGCAGCGGCAGAGGCAGAGGCTGCAAAAACTGCCGCTGCAAAAACTGCGGCTGCTGCTGGAACCTCTGGCACGGCTGGAACATCTGCTGTCACGAAAGCAGTCACATCAGTACCAGCTGCCCCGATTGTACCAACACCGGACTTAACAAAAGCAAATGCGGCTGCCTTAACTCGTAATGACTGGGCTGCAATACAAACTAAACTAAATGCGGCTGAACTAGCTTTACAGCAGACAACTCTAGTTAACCAGAGTAATCCTGCAAATTTTAGTTTTGATAAAAAACCTAACCTAAATCCATTAATTAAAGAGTCTAGGTCAATGACTAAGCTATATGAAGAGCAATTAGTACCAGACGGCTTAGTTGGCCCAAAAACTTTATCCGCAATTGACACCTTTGTCTCCAACTATAATTCAAATCCGATAAATACCACAAAGCTCCCAGCCGATCCACTTAAGGATAAAGCGACGGCTACTACAATTAACCCGCTAGTATTAGCTGCAATTATTGCAGCAAGTACCGCACCAACTACTCAGCCGCCATCCGGACCAACCGGACCGGCCGCTATTGCAGGTTCAGTATTTGGACCATCTGCAAATATTACAGAGGCTGATTGGGAGCCACAAATGACTAAAGACGCTCAAGGTAAGGACCAATCTACTTATTTAGAACCTACTTCACTACTACTCCAGGCCGCTAAACTGTTTATCTCTTCAACTTATAAACTGCTTGGCACGAACGAGGACAACATAATTAAAATTATTGAAAAGTGTGGATCCGCATCTGACTTTTATAAACTTAATGCACTAATATTTCAGTATTTAACTGTAACAGCTAAAAAGGCAGGTATGGATATTGCATATATAATAAATGATGAGCTAGAAGGTGATAACAATGACGAAATTAAATTAATTAAAGATGCACTTACTAAATTAAATGTGCAATCGAGTTATGAGCTATATGCTGAAGGAACCGCTGAAGAAGGGTTTAAAAAGAATAGTTTTAAGATTACTATACCGTCAGGATCTGATCCAGAAACGGTATTACCGACTGCTGTGTATAAAAAACTTGAGACTCAATACTTTAATCGGACAGCATCAACTGATATATTTTTATAACCCAATAAACACTATGAATTACTCCCCAATAATTAAAAGTTACACCAGTTGGTTAAATGAAAACCTGTTAATAACAGAAGCTGGCGAAGTTGATATTGATCAACTATATAGAGATGGAAACAGCTCAGCAATTATAGACTCTACAGTTGCCGCAGCCTCTGCTCAAGTTAAAGCTCATCCGGCCTATGCCGAGACACTGAATTGGTGGCGACGCGGTGGCGGAGATACTAATTTATTTCAGTCAATTTTTAAAAAGCCCTCAGCCCGCAAAAGTGACCGAGCCAATTCATTAAAATCTGCATACTATTGGGCCGGTTCAGGTTCAAATGTAAATATGGGTGCTCAACTTGCAACATTCTATAAAGTAGCAGACTCAATTATTACAAATGGTGCAAAACTTGGACTTGACGCAACCAAGATAGCTGGTCTCAGCTCTGCGGTTACCGGTTTAAAACAGGATCAAGCTGCTGGCTTTTTACTTAAAACCACTAGTTTACTTGGAGCATTTATTCCACTGCCGTTGGTTAAAGGTACAGTTACGGTGAGTGATGCTGGCCAAGTTGATGTTGCAGCCTCTCTTGCCTCAGCTACACCAAATGCATTTATTTTAAGCCAACTAAAAACCTGGCAAGTTGCAGCAAACGCTGATCCTGAACTAGCAAAGGATCCAGCAACTTCATATAAAACTTTAAAATCATATCAAGCAGATCCAGCTAAACTTAACAGCACCTGGCAAGGTAGTTTAAACCTAACCGATCCTCAAAGATTAGAAATACTTGATGCTATTAGTGTCAAAACCGCTAATTATATTAAAAAAAATCCAACAATTGAATTAGCTAAGGCCATCTCAATTGCAACCGACCTGTACATTGTACCAAGGGCCCAGGAATTTAATATACAGCAACAGGCTGCTCAACCAGCGGCAGCTCCAAAAGTAATAATCGCTTCTTATCCTGGGATTCCAAAGGCTACAGGCGATCCAAATGTACAAAGTGGGCTTAGTTTTTTTCCAGATAATGGAATTACCGTAACTCCAGCAGCCTTGGCTGGAATAAATGAACTTATTAAAACCGCACTTGCTACCATCACACAAGCTGGTGGAACAATCACTGCGGTTAAAACATATGGTAAGTCATCAACTAGTAAAGTTGGAACAGATTATAAGTCAGCTTCAGGCACCGGCAATCCAGCTCTTGCAACTGACCGACTTGCTTCAATTAATACTGCTCTCGCTAATGCCCTAACTGCTAATGGTGTAACGGTTGCTCCAACTATTAATACCGCAGAGAATTTAGCAAAGCCTAACCAGGGACCTGACTGGACAGACAAAGATAAGACTGATCCTAAATTTGGTAAACCTGGTGCCAGAACACCTGAATATGATAAGATATATGGTCCATATCGTTTTGCAATGGCATTTATTGAATTAACATATACGGTTCAATCGACCGACCCGACTCAACCTGAAGTTACTGCAACTGCAAGTGGCACATGGAAAGTTTATATGAAGTGGGACAATGAATCTATTGAAATAAAATGGCCGCCTATTCGAATTGGAGAGTGGCACGTTACTTTACCTAAACTAGGATCAATTGTGGTAGATGCATGTCCAATATTTTAAAAATTAATAAATACATGAAAACTTTTAAATTTTTATCAATTGCCGTACTTACTATACTGTTGTTTACGGATTCAGTTAAAGAAGCTAGTCCAATAAAATTAGAACACAAAGGCTACACTGCATATTACAGTAAAACTCTACACTATTCGGTTAATATTGAATGGTGGGATACCCGAGCCAGACTTGTTTGCCCAGAGTCAAAGGTTCCTAGAAAAGATGCATTTGCACCTGATCCATTACTGCCTGCTGAAACTGACCTAATGGGCGACTATAAAGGTTCTGGATTTGACCGAGGTCATATGTGTCCAGCTGCAGATAATCAGTGCAGTTCTGAATTACAAGCAGAGTGTTTTTATTTTTCAAATATGTCACCACAATACCATTCACTAAATGCTGGTATCTGGAAAACACTAGAGTCTAGAACTCGTGAACTTGCTACCCAATTTGACTCAGTTAAAGTTTGGTGTGGATCGTTAGGTAGTGCTGGTAAAATTGGAACAGTTACAATTCCAACTCATTGCTGGAAAGTGATTTTTATTAAAAAAACCAAGGTTTGGGAAGCTTATCTTTTTGAAAATACTAAAGTTCAACCTAAAGACCTAGAGAGTAAATTAACACCGCTTTCAAAAATCGAAACAATTACCCGTATTAAATTTAAATAGTAGAGACTAAACTCCCCTAATTAAAAATGGGTCAGTATTTTTTAGATATTGACCCATTTGATATTTTAAAAGAAGTGTATTTTACTTTTTACCAGATAAAAATGCAGGTTTTCCGCCTTTTAGTGGCATTTTATTAGTTTCAGGCTTTGCAGATTTAACTGGCTTACCGAATAACATTTTAGGCTTCATTGAAGATTCTTCTTCCTCTTCTTCTTCCATTTCCATGTTCTTCTTTGTCATTGGCTTCATTGGCATAGACTTCTTTGCTGGTTTCATTTTTGCAAATTTCTTGTCAATTGCATCAAGTGCCTCAATTTTTTCCTGCTTCTTAGCCTCAGATAATTCGCTAGCTGACATATTATCCATTCTACCCATATTATGTCTGTCGATTTGACGATCTATTTTAGACCGTTGATAGGCATCTGCTTGACCATATAAGGTACGATCCATTTGACGTCCCATACCCTCAGGCTCTCCACATTCTATACAGTCACCATTATCATCAAACTTATAACAGTCACATGTTGCTAAATCATTACCTTCGTCATCATATCCACTTTCTAAATCATTACCTTCGTCATCATATCCACTTTCTTCATAGCGATCATAACGGTTTTGCTTAGGTAACATATTATCATCTCCAGCATTTGGACTAAACATAGAATCATGGTGACCTTCATTTACGAATTGACCAAATCTTTTTACTAAATTTTTCATTTTATTTTTATTTTTTTTTTAATTTTATATTATGGCTCAATATCCTCAGCCTCTATTCCAGGAATTTCAACTCCTAATCCTAGGGCTTCATCATTAAATTTATTAAAAGCAGCCTCAGCATCTTTCATTGTTTTATTTAATATAATAAGCGAGTCTTTAAGGGTTTTAACCTTTTCTTTGTCTTCATCAGTTACTGGAGACTTACGAGTTTCAACATCAATTGCCAAAAATTCTTTTTGTTTATCTTTAAACGCCTTTACTGCAGTTTTACGATCCTGATCTAATTTTTGAAATTTACCGATTTCAGTAGTTTCATCAAATGTTTCAAGATCAGCAGCCGGTGGTTCAGATTCCATAGAATCGCTAGGTACAGCAGGTACAGCAGGCTGAGCTGCTGGGTCCATTACTGGTGGAGCCTCAACTGTTTCAGATTCTTTAATCCATTCGGAATATTTATAAATCATTTTAACTTGACTTTTTATTTATTTATCCAAGAACTTTTATAAATAATTTAGAATATGAAACATATTACTCTATTTGAAAATTGGAATACCCAGATTCAGCCAAGTGTGGCCAGTGATAGACCTCTTCGTAAATTAAGTGAATTAGGTATTAATCGACTCTTTAAAGATGAACGCTATGAATATGAACTATTTCCTAGATTTCGTAGACTGCAGCTTCAACACGATGAGTTTGAAAAGAAACCTAATTTAGCACAATGGTTTATTATGATGCAGAATTCGGATGCTGAATTTTATACACTGGTTCAAACTGGAGCTCTTGGTCAACCTGATGTTAGAGAACTATTTAGAGACTTAACTCGTCGACGTGCATCTAAAATGAAAAAGTATAACTTATCATAAGTTAACCAGTAATGGACTTAGTGTAATAAGACCATAGTACTTGACAATACTCATACTTTTCTAATTTTTGAAATTCTTTAATTATTGGTAAAATATCAACCCAATATTTAGAAGACGTGCCATTATTTAGCAAGTCCCTATACTTGAGTATAAGTTCTAAATTTAAGTCTTCTTTTTCTTTTTCGTGAATAGTGTACATGAGAATTTTTATTTTTTCTAGGTTTAACCTCAAGCCGGTAGTCAATATTAATTCCAAGTAGCCGATTAATACATGCAACTAAATCATAAGTATGTAAACTTAAGACTGTTGTATAGTCATCGGATCGGTATCCACCAAATAGGGCACATGAAACTGGTAGTGGTCGCCCTAACTTTTCATCCATTACTTTTACCCAAGCCCAAAAAAAGTCAGCACATTTAGTCCAATACTCAGTACTACACTGATGGCCTAATTCATCGTCACAATGCGAATCTGCACCATGACACCAAACTACATAGCTAATTTTACCCGATAAAATAGCTGGTTCCAAGGTATTTTTAATAAAGTCTACTAAATTTTCATAATATGAATAGTCAATTCCAGTTGGATTAAAATTAAAATTCTCTGGAATAGCCTCATTTATCTCAGGCTGAAATTCCCGACTGTCCTCTATTGAATTACCGAAGTGGCCGTCTAGGTCTAAATAACAACCTCTTTTATTAAATTCTCTCCATATTTTAACTGATGCAATTACCTGTCCACTAAATGTACAAAATCCACTACCACCAGTTGGTCTAGCATGGTGAAACCCGCTGGTTGGACTGAAACTAACGGTTTCCGGCTCCACTATTGAATTTTTTATAGCTGAATATAGAGAGGCATTTGTGTATCTAACTGAGTTAGCAAATTGCGGACTCCATTCTAAGCCGTTTGATCTAGATAAGTATCCTCCACTAAAAAAATCATCAACATAATTATCAGTATGTGCTAATTTAAAATCAGCATTACCGAATATATTAAAATTTTTAGTTATTGAAAAGTTACTTAATAAATTATTGTCTCTAAGATATTCAATTAATAATTTTGGTTTTAGCGGGCTCTTACTAAAATTTAAACTGGAATTATTTTCTAAAACCTGTTTTTCGTTATAAAATATTTTAATTAGGTTATTCCTCATAGTATTATTATACCAAAAAAAATGAGCTAATTTGAGTTAGCTCATTTTTAATTACTAAAAAAGTTATATTATTTTACTCTTCAAAATCGGCATCTGCAACTGGCTCATCAGCAGTAGGCGAAGTAGGTTCGGCCTGATTGGCTTTATACATATCTTCACTGGCTGCTGTCCAGGCTGCATTTATTGCAGCTAGAGCAGAGTCAATTTTTGAAAGGTCTTTAGCTGAATACGCCTCCTTTAACTCAGTTAAAGCGGTTTCAATACCTGTCTTTTTCTCGGCAGGTATTTTATCTCCATATTCATTTAACTGTTTTTCGGTTTGAAAAACCATACTATCAGCTTCATTTAATTTCTCAACTTCTTCTTTTACTTTTTTATCAGAATCTGCATTCATTTCAGCCTCACGTTTCATGCGATCAATTTCTTCTTTGCTTAAACCGCTTTTTGCCTCAATCCTGATATTATGTGATTTACCGGTTGCTTTATCTTTTGCACTTACATTTAAGATACCATTTGCATCAATATCCAAAGTAACTTCAACCTGAGGTACACCTCTTTGAGCTGGCGGAATTCCATCTAAATTAAATTCACCTAACTTTCTGTTATCTTTTGCCATTGGTCTCTCACCTTGAAAAACAACTATTTGAACTGATGGCTGGTTATCCGCCGCTGTACTAAAATCTTGCGATTTTTTAGTTGGAATAGTTGTATTTGACTCTATTAATTTGGTAAATACTCCACCAACGGTTTCAATACCTAATGATAATGGAGTAACATCTAATAATAATACATCCTTTACATCACCAGATAAAACTCCTCCTTGAATTGCGGCGCCTAGTGCAACCACTTCATCTGGATTTACACTTCTATTTGGGGCTTTACCAAAGAATTTTTCAACTGCTGCTTGAATGGCTGGAATTCGGGTTGATCCACCGACCAGGATAATTTCATCAATATCAGCCGTTGATAAACCTGCATTTTTTAGAGCAGATTTACATGGTTTAATTGTACGCTTAATCAAACTATCTGATAACTGTTCAAATTTAGCACGAGTAAGTGTTTTAACTAGGTGTTTAGGTACTCCATTTACCGGCATTATATACGGTAAATTAATTTCAGTACTGGTTGAACTAGATAATTCAACTTTTGCTTTTTCAGCTCCTTCTTTTAATCGTTGCAAAGACATTGGGTCATGACGCAAATCTAAACCTTCTTCTTTTTTAAATTCATCGGCTAACCAGTCAATAATTACCTGATCAAAATCATCTCCACCTAGGTGAGTATCTCCATCGGTACTTTTAACCTCAAATACTCCATCA
>Ga0209596_1001726_pt1 | contig 18490 bp, 20 predicted proteins | sample M_130807_MF_Meta_FD_187314 | JGI IMG/M metagenome (GOLD analysis project Ga0209596, IMG submission 187314) | Freshwater microbial communities from Lake Montjoie, Canada to study carbon cycling - M_130807_MF_MetaG (SPAdes) (version 2) | ecosystem: Environmental > Aquatic > Freshwater > Lake...
AAGAAACCTACAATGATGCTTGTTTACAAATAAATGATGCTCAGAAGACAATCAATGAATTGGCTTCAAGTGCTACACCAACAGATGTTGATGATTTAACTAAAATTGCCAAAGAAAAAGGTGGTCTTTTAAAAATTAAAGATTCAGCTATTAGAATTAAACTAGAATTAGCTAAATTACAAAGTGATATTATTAAAAACCGTGGAGATGTTGAATCAACAATCAACGAAAGAAGTCACGGTTCAGCTTCTTTAACTGATTTTAAATCAATTAGAGAAATGTTAAAAAACGATAAAAAAGATAATGATTTAGATAACGAAATTGATTAATTATGTCAGTATTAGACAAAAAACAAAAAGTTTTTGGTAATATAGCAGCTGCTAGAACCTTAACTGAAGGAATGCCTAAGATGAAAAAAAATTCATCATTTCCTTCTATTAATAATAAAGCTGATACTATAAATTTTTTAACCGATTTAATAAAATCACTTATTGGTTATATTGCTTTGGTTAATGCTATTGTCGATATATTAACTCATCAATTAGAAAAGATTGAAAGAGATATTAAAAAAGCTCTAAAAACAGAATTAAAAGCTATTGTTAGTTGTGGTGTTGACCCTAGCTTACCTAGTTTTATTAAATCACCAGGTATAGATATAGAAGTTAAGAAAATAGATTTTTTAAATCTATTTAAAATAGATGCAACTAGTAAAGTTGGTGGTTTACTTTATAATGATGTGACAACACCATTAACAAACTCAAGTGATTTCAACACTTTTTTATATGGTGTTATCCAAGAAGACGGTCAAACCAAAACATGGAAAGATAAAAGTGGTAATGGATTATTTGATATAACGTTTAATTCTACTGCTTTGGGTACTAGACCAAACAACTGTTTAACAATAGTATCAAATACAGCATACAACGCAAAAACTCTCAATGATTTAAACAATAACTTTATTGACTCACTTACGTTATTTAATACTGGTAATATTGTAAGTAGAATTATTGATATTATTTTTGGTTCAATTTCAGTTACTATTAAAAAACCTAGACTCCAATTAGAAATGGAGGAAAAAATAAATGCTGTTGTTGATAAAATGGTTAATGAGGATATGAACGCCAAAGATGGTGGTGGTGGTGTTGATGGTGATGATGGTTTTTTCACATTCAGCAACGAAGAGGTTTCAATTATCGAGTCTCGTTCTGGTGAAAGACAAAGAGGTGTTATCAAAGTTAAAACATCAGAAGTTGTCGATGGTTCTGTAGCTTCATCAACACTTACTGCTTTTACTGAATCATTAACAACAGCTACAACTGCACAAGATAAAAAAGAAGCTTTAACAAAAGGTTTAGACCAAATGGCTAATGAAAGTAGTAAAAACGTTAAAGTTAAACTAGATAAAGGTTCGGTTAAATTGAATTTCATTCAATTAATAATAACCAATCTAATAAAAGCAATTGTTGGTATAGTTTTATCACCTAAAATAGTTATGATATTTTTGATAAATTATAAAATAGTCTATGGACCAGATGCTAAATTTGGCGATGCTATTGATTTCATTAAAAAAAATAAAAAACTTTTCAAACAAATAATGAAAAGAATTGCTGGTTTAGTTATTAAAATTTTATTAGCGATTGCTTTACAAAAAATTGCAAAACTAGTTGGTGATGCAGTTATTAAAAAAAATATTGAAAAAAATAAAAATAAAAAGACTCAATTATTAAGCCTTGTTGGTATACCACAATCAGCTTTGAGAGCAATTAAAGGATTAGCATAATGTTTGATATTTTTACTATTAGTGGTGTTTTGAATTTAATTTTATCTGCGTTTGCAATACCAGATGAACCAATTACCGCTTTACCACCACCGTTAATTGTTGTTGGTGCTTCATTAAGACCAGGATTATCAGCTCAAGCAATTGCAGCTAGAATAATATCTAGACAATCAGAATCTGGTAGACAAGTTGGTGATATATTTACTGACGGTCCTAACGTTGAAGAAGCTATGGAGTTAATTAGAATTGAAGAAATAATAAATGCTGTATTAACAGAATCTGTTGTTAACATTGCGATTGCACCTGGTATTTCGGTTGCAACCGTTGGTGTTGGTAATCTAGGTGCACCAGTTGTTGCTCAAGGTTACACTACAACAATAGCTACTGGTAACGGTATAATTAGATAAATTTAATTATGAAAGAAGAAGAAAAAGATGATTTAGAAGCAAAATCTAGCAATGAAATTTTGTTTGAAATAAAACAAATGGAAGCTGACCATGAGGCTATTAAATTAAGAATGGTACAAGATTACGATAAATTAGTCGAAATCGAAAAACAGTTTGACCGAGCAAATAGAATAATTTTAAAAAGATTAAAAGGAGAATAATATGTATTTTACTAACGGTACTGATAAAGTTTTCATGGCAAACAGCCCATATCTACAAGATAATTTTAGATATTTAAAATATGGTGTTGTTGATTCTATCTATGACGAAGAAGGTATGGGTAGAATCAAAGTTAGGGTTAATGGTTCACCAAGTGTTGGTGGTGATGGTAATGCACCAATAGAGGATTTACCATGGGCGTTTCCTTTGTTACCTAAACACTTATCAGCAATACCAAAAGTAGGTGAAGTTGTGTGGATTTTTGTTTTGGGTAAAAACTCACAACATGCTGATAGACTTTATATTGGACCAATTGTTTCTCAATTAGATAAACTTAAAGAAGATAAATTTGCTGCTTCAACACCTTTAAGACCGTTTACATTTGGACAATTATACTCTAATGCACCAGTATTAACAGATGATACAACATATAATATAATACCAGAATTAATTGGTGTTTTCCCTAAATCAGATGAAATATCAATTCAAGGTAGGTTCAATACAGATATCACTCAAAAAGAAAATGAAGTAGTAATTAGAGCTGGTAAATTTGAATCGTCTAATACAAATAGATATAAAATTGCTTTCAATAGTAAAACACAAGGTTTTATCCAAATTAAAAACGGTGTTAAACTTCCAATGTCAGATGATTCTGATGCAACTGAAACTGGTACTGTTACAAATATTGTTTCTAGTAAAATTAATTTATTAACACATAAAAATGGTTCACCAACAATCACTATAAATCAAAACGATTTAATTAGTGATGAGGAATTAGGTAAAATTTTAAAAGAAGCCCACCAACTACCATTTGGTGATATTTTACTGGATTATTTACGTTTATTAAAAGAAGCGATTTTCTCACACGTACATAACGGAAACGGAAACCCAGCAACAGATTTATCAGCTTCTGGTAATGTTCAAGCCGTTGCAGCGTTAAAAGCACAAGCTGAAGATTTGGAAAAAAGAATGTTATCTAAAAACATTCGTATTAATTAATATTTTTAGATATTTATTATAAAAACAAACAATGGTAATACGTACTTATTTTGATAAAAACAATACTATAGTTTACAATTCAAACGTAAACACTGGATTAAATCCAATCACAGAGTTATTTTATGGTGGTTCATCAAACCAACAAACATATAGTAGATTTTTATTTCACTTCGATGAAACTAAACTTAAATCACTATATACTGGTGGTACATTCACAGATTTATCTAAACTTAGACATACACTTAGAATGGTAAATACTGGTGCTTTTGATAAAGAATTATTAAATACTAGTATGGGTTCAAAAGTTAGAACAACTTCTTTTAACTTGATTGCTTTCAAAATAAACCAACCATGGGATAACGGTGTAGGTTACGATTACGCAGTCCCAATTATGACGTTTGGTGACCCAGCTTTTTTTGTTGGTCCATCTAACTGGGTTAGAGCACAAACTGGTATTGAATGGTCTGGTGGTACTGGTGTTTACTCTGGTTCGCCTAGTGCTATAACTGTTACATATCAACACTTTGATAAAGGTAACGAAAACATTGAAATGGATATAACTAGCTATGTTAATGCGGTTATTGCTGGTGCACCAAATCACGGTTTAGGTATTGCATACGATAGAAGTTATGAACAATTGTCTACATCGATTCCACAATATGTTGGTTTCTTTACAAACAACACACAAACATTCTATGAACCTTATGTTGAAACTATTTATGATAATCATATAAAAGATGATAGAAATAGTTTTTATCTAGATAAAAACAATAAACTTTATCTTTACGTTAATCTAGGCGGTGACCCAACAAATTTAGATACAAAACCAGCTGTCAATGTATTTGACAATAATGGTATACTTTTCCAAGCTTATACACCAACACAAGTAAAACACATCACAAAAGGTGTTTACTCAATCGATATAAACGTTCCATCAAATGGTTCAAATGATTGTGTTATGTATAACGATGTATGGACTGGTATCACAATAAATGGTATTTCTAGACCAGACATTTCATTGGATTTTGTAATGAAAGATTCAATGGATTATTATAATATTGGTACATCTGATAATTTACCTAAAAGAACAGCTGTTAGCATTTCTGGTATTCAAAACAACGAAAGAATAAAACGTGGTGATATTAGAAAAGTAATTGTTTCTGCTAGAATACCTTACACTGTTGAACAAACTCAACTTATCGATGATATCAAATATAGATTATATGTGACTGAAGGTAAACCAGAATTAACAGTAATTGATTTCCAACCAGTTGAGATGGCCAACAATCAATACTATTTTTTATTAGACACTGCTAGTCTTATACCAAACACATATTATTTAGATGTTCTAGTTACATCTAATTTAGAAGTAACAACATTAAAAGGTGTGTTGCAATTTGATATTGTAAACCAAGTAGATTTAAGAAGAGGACAGTAATATGAAAAGTTTTATAAAAAATTTAGTAAGAAAACAATTATTAGAAAGTATGCCAGAAAAGTTAATTGGTAATGTTAATATTAATATACCTTTTAATAAATTAATGATTGACAAAGTAAATTTAGAATGGGCTATTGAAAACATAAAAGAAAATAGACCTTCTAGAAGTAGCGATAAACCTATGCAAGTGGCTATGAGTAGTGATAATAAATATTATTTATTAGATGGTTACCATAGACTAGTTGAAGCTGTAATAAATGGTAAAACTAGTACTAAAGGCGTTTTACTAAATAAGTCATATGAAGAATTAAAATCAATGAACAAAATAGGTGTTGGTTGTGCTGGAGGTTCTGGTGATGAATTTTGTAGTAATTTTAAAAATTTGGGTTCAGTTGAAATGATTAAAAATGCTTTCAAACAAATAAATGAACAAATGATTGATGGTCAGAATATGAACCATGATGAACAAAATTTTTGTAATCAAATGAGCGTCCCACCAGAATGGCTAGAAAAAAATAGTTATAAATCTGTTGTTAAATTTTTAAACCATATGTTAGGTTCAAAAGATGGTGAAAATAAAGAAATTTGGCAAAAGATACAAGCACCATTAGAAGATTGGGCCCACCAAGAGAAATCAATTGATAATCAAGTTAAGACTGGTCATATGTCTGGTGATAGTATACCAGACGAAGGTAATACTGATTGGACAAAAATTCAATCAACAGTTTGTGAACAAGGACCAGATGGTCAATAAAAAATGAAAAAGACTTGACAAATTAAAAATTTGTCATATATTTATAAATGTGTTAACTCACGTATTGGTCTCGACCCTTAAAATGGTTTAGAGTTGTCAAGGCAACAAAGATATCAGTACAATAATAACAAAAATTAAAAGTTAATTAAAATGTACAAAAAAAACTATGAGGCACCATCTGTGCCTACAGCTATGATTGCTGTGAACAAATCAAGACTTAAAGTCTACAACAATACGGGCGATATGCCAACGTATTATCTACAAAAGGGACAAGAGTTCCAAATCGAATTATTCAATCCAACAACGGACGTTATTCTAGCTAAAATCATCCTTAATGGTAATCCTATTTCACAAGGTGGTTTGGTATTGAACCCTGGCCAGAGAGTATTCTTGGATAGATACTTAGATGTTGCTAAAAAATTTTTATTTGATACTTACGAAGTATCTAATTCTGAAGAAGTTAAAAAAGCAATAGAAAAAAACGGTGATTTCAAAGTAGAATTCTACCGAGAAAGAATTGAACCTAAATTCAATCCAAATTATGGTAGTCTAACAATAAATAGTAGTAATTCTAGAGGTTGGAATGGAAACATAAACAACACAATTGGTGGGAATTCTGTTAACCTTACAAATACATCTGGTCATATTGGGTCTACTGCGTTATATACTTCTTCTGTATCCAATACTTTCTTTGACCAAAACGCTAGTAATAGTATTCCAACACTAGATTCAATGGACGATACTTTATCATTGGATATGCCAGATGTAACTAGAAGTTCTAGAACGCTAAAGAGTCGTTCTAAGAGCATAGAAACTGGTAGAGTAGAGCAAGGTTCAGTTTCTGACCAAAAGGTCGTTACAGTGGATAAAAAGTTTGAATATTGGGCTTTCCATACAATTGAATGCAAGATGCTACCAGTATCACAAAAAATAAATACAGTTGCGGATATCCAAGTAAAAGTATATTGCACAAACTGTGGTGCTAAATTAAGTAAAGGTCACAAATTCTGTGGTCAATGCGGAACAAAAGCATAAAATAAAATTAACGAGTTAACACACAATAAAAAAGTCTAGAATATTCTAGACTTTTTTTATTTTATTAATATTGGCATTTTATTCTTTATGAATATTTTATTCAAATCTGTCATCGTTGTTTTTGTTATTACACAATCTTTTTTACCATCTGCGTTAACACCCAACCAAACATAGGTTATTTTATTAATAACCAATATTTTAAAATAATGTGTTGGTATTTTTATTGTTGAATTAGGTAAATATTTTTTATTATTTTCATCGTATATAACACCAGTAATTATAATAGCATCTTTTTTATATTTGGCTATCGAATCCTCGACATCCATTTCTAATTCTTTCCATGGGTGACGATTAAAATAAGCAAATTGTGGTGCTTCATTTAACATGCTAAATGAAAAACGATTTATTACACTATCATATGATGTAATACTAGATGGTGTTAAATGACCTAAATCAAATCCAGTTTTAGTAAATTTACTTTTGATATATTTTCCTTTATAAGCTTCTTGAAACCAACAATCACATCTATCATATTTACCTATATTCTTAAAATTATTATAAGTTATAACATGTTTAGAAGCTAATGTTGTTGTGTCATTATCTAAATATAAAGTTATATTGCCATGAGGTATTGTTAGTGTGTTATTTATTATTACATTGGTTTGGGTATAAGACCTAAAAGTAATAAGTAATGTTAGTAAAAATAAAATATGTTTCATATAGATAAATATCTTGTTTAATAAAAAAATAATTCGTACATTTGTATAAATTAAAACTTATAACTATGTGTATTAAAAAATTAGTGAGCCAAACTTATTTAGATATTAAAAAATTGGTTGAAGAAACACCTAATGATATGGATTTAGGTAAGGTGATTAGAAACTATATCGCAAAAGAAAAAGAAAAAATAGAAAAAGATGATGATTATGAAAACGTATAAATTAACATCTGAAATAGTTCCAAGTACATCTTGGTACAACAACGTAAGAAGCAACGTATCAACTAAAGAATGGGATTATTTAAGAAAAAAATCTTATGAAGCGGCTGGTAATGTATGTGAAATATGTGGTGATACTGGTAAAAATCAAGGTTTTAACCACAATGTAGAGTGTCATGAAACATGGGAATATAACGATGAAACTCTAATACAAACACTAACTGGGTTGATTTCATTGTGTCCACACTGCCATAAAGTAAAACATCCAGGTTTGGCTCAAATAAAAGGTGAATCGGAAATAGTTATCTCTCAACTAATGAAAGTTAATGGAATAAGTAGAAATAAAGCTATGGAATATTTAGCAGAAGCTTTTAATTTATATCATATGCGTTCTGAACATGAGTGGACATTAGATATTTCCTATTTGGAAAATACTTTAAATGATTATAATGAAAAACCTTGGTGGGATAAAATGATTTGATTATCTTTCTAAACTATAAACCATACCCATAACATCTATTTTTGGGTTTTGTTTAAGATATTCATCACCTTTAGCGATAAGTGTGTTTAATTTGTTCATACCCAGAGTATAAATAAATTGTGTGTTGTGTAGTTCTCTACCTCTAGCTATCCATTTTTTATTTTCTTCGTCATCAAAATCTTGACTCATATCATCGAACCATTCTTCTTTGTCAGTTCTTTGTGTTCTAACTATTGGTTTCTTTTCAACATCATCTCTAGTTGTAAATTTTTCCCATACATTCATGGCATCTTGACTAGTTGATGAATCATCTGACATAGTAATTCCTTTTGGGTAAACATATGTCATTGCTAATTCGTATAACAATGCTCCATAACCTCTGTCAGAATAAGCACCATAAATACCATATACATCACCTTGTGTAAGACTAAATGAAATATAACCTTTTGGTTGACCAGTTGTTGTGTCTATAAGCAAAAAGATGTTATCATCTTTGATAAATATAACAGCCAAATTAGCAGTATCATTTATTGTGACTCTTGCTTCTAATAGTTCGTTAAAAATTTCACTTAGTTTCATATTGATAAATATCCTATAAAACAAAAAAGCTCCACATTTCTGTAGAGCTTTTAAGTTTATATAAGATTATAATTATCTTAATTCGTTAATGTTAAATGTTGGCACACCATCAACTCTTACGTGACCGTAGAATCTATTGTTAACCACTTTTTTAGCGTAACGTGTCATGATACCTTTAACTGGAGCAAAGTTAAATGGATTGTACATTGTTGGAGTTAATTGTAAAGGCACGTATGGTGCGTAGATATAACCAGTATCCAATAATGATTTCCCTTTGTGACCGATGATTACTGAGAATGCTGGTGCATAAGGGTCACGGTACACTTGGTAACGTCCACTTAAAGAACCGATTCTTTCAATACCCATGTTGTATTGGTCTTGCTCTGGGTTAGCATCAGATACGTGGAAGTATTCTAAATCGTCAAAGATTGCAGAGATTTCAGAAGAAACCACGATGAAGTTTGCACCACCACGAAGTGTTGATTTATGGATTTGAGCAGAAACTTGGTTTAATTTAGTAATTAAAGTTTGATTCCATTCTTTTTGAGTGTATGGGTTAGCAGATGTAGCAGCTTTTCTCCATCCATTGTAATCCCAACGTAATTGCCATGCAGCAGCTTTACGGATATCTCTAAGGATTTCACGGTCAATCTCAGCAGCAACTTGTTCAGATAACATAGCTGTTAATTCAGCTTCAGCATCAATGTTGTGGAATGCACTAACATCTTGTGCTAACTCTGGAGACCATGTAGCTCTTAATTTTCTTTCTTCTACAGATACAACAACTTCGTCTAATCTGAAAGATACTTCTCCCATTTCAGTTTCTAACTCTAATGAAGCGTATTCAGCCCATGCAGAAGTAAAAGTGAAAGCAGATACATAAGTTGTAGCAGATGCACCAACATATCCATCATAAGTAGCAGTACCAGGAGTAAAGTTCGTACCACCAGCAGTTGTTCCAACTGGGTGACGTAAATCTAATTCTACGTAACAAGTACCAGTACCATCAGTTAATGAATTAGAACCAGAAACGATTCCTTTACCATATTGTTGAGTTACTAATCTGAAAGGAACTTCTTTACCAGCAGCGATAATTTGGTTACCATCTCTATCTAAGATAGCGTTAGAAGATAATACGTGTAACGAAGCTAAGAAAGATTCAGTATCCATGTTATTACCGTTAGCACCAGTCATTACTTCTCTACCGTTGTTTGTAACGTTTTTAGAGAAACCAGTGATTCCTAAGATAATACCTCTTAATGAACCATCAGTTGCAGTTGCACCTGGAGACATACCAGCAGAAGCAGCAGTATAAGAACCATCTTCACCTAAAGTATAAACAGTGTTACCACCAACTTGGATAGTAAGAGTACCTTTAGAGTTATCGAATAAACCGTCATTGTAGAAAGCATCATAAAGATTTTTTCCTTCGAATGGAGTTACAGCACAACTACCAGCATTAATACATGATGGTAAAGCAGCTCCAACTGGAACACCGTTGTTAAGACCACCTAAACCAGTGTGAGCAGAGTATTGTGGAGTCCATGCACCATTAGTACCGTAAGCAGAACCACCTTGTCCAGCAGCGTCTACACGCTCAGAAGTTTGTGGAACGAAGAAGAACAATTTACCAATTGGCATGTTCATAGCTTGTACAGATACGATATCGTTAGCTAATAATTTAGAGAAAACTCTACGTACAATTGGGAAAACTACAGTTTCGAAAGAACCAGAGTTAGTTGCAGTTGTAGCTTCAGTTAATAATGAAGACGCTTGGTTTTCATATAATTGAGCGATGTTTTCTTTTACGTGTCCTCTAAGACCGTCTAGGAATCCTAATGAATCCCATTTTGTTTGTGTTTCCAAACGAATAGCTTTCATGTGGTTTAAACCGATGTTACCTACTTGTCCAGATGTTAATAAATGTGACATAATTTTTATTTTTTTTTTTAGGGTTATTTTTTATTATCTTTTTTCAACTCTGTTAATCAAATCCATGATTCTTTTTGTTGAAGGGTCAACATACGCAGTACTTTCATTTAATTGTTTTGAAGTACTAGTAGCTGCTTCCTTAATTATTTTGTTGTTTACAGATTCTGCAATTGGTTTTCTAACTTCTAGTTCAGTTGCAATACTTCTGTAAAGTTTTTTAGATTCTTTAAGGTTAGCAACCTCGTCAAATCTTTTAATAATGCTTTGTTTTTCAGCTTTTGTTGTAGAGTGTTCCATAAACAATCTTGTTACGTAAGTCAAGTTTGAATTGAAAACAACTGTTTCAACTAACTTTGTTCTAAATTCTTTAAGAGCACTTCTGAATTCTTCATTCTCACCCTTCAATTTTTTAGCTTCAGTTAATAAGCTGTTATATTTTTTAGCTGTTTCAGAAACAATTTGTCTAGCTTTGATAGACTCATCAAGTTTTTCTCCGTCAACACTTTTCTTACCGAAACCTAAGTGTGATGAACCATGTCTTCTTTGACCTTGTTTACCAGCACGTCCGTTTACGTTACCAATGTTTTCTTCAATTTCTTCTTCTTCAGATTCTTCTTCAGATTCTTCTTCTTCGTCACCGAATTCAGATTCTTCTTCTTCAGATTCTTCTTCTTCGTCACCGAATTCAGATTCTTCTTCTTCTTCTTCAGATTCTTCTTCATCATCTCCCATTTCAATGTCGTATTCAACAGAATCATCTTCTTCAGAATCATCACCCATTTCAATAGGTTCATCATCTAAATCTTCATCATCCATGTCTACATCCATATCTATGTCATCACCACCTTGTAATGAATTTAGTTTTACAACATATTCACCTGGTTCTGTAATGTTTAAGCGAAGTTCATCACCAACAATTTCGATTTCGTCTTCACCGCTCATTTTTTTGTAAATTGCGATTACATCTTCATCGCTTGCTCCAGTCATATCAAGTTCTTCAGATGATTCCTCATCGTCCATTCCAGTTGTACCCATAGATGGTAATTCAATTGAACCTCCCATGTCTGAATCTACGTCTTCTATATCACCTTCTTCATCAAATTCGTCAGTTCCAGCTTCATCAGCTAAATCTCCGACTTCTTCTTCTTCATAAGTCATTTCTTCTAGTGACTCTTTCACAACACTATCAATTTCTTCTTTAGCTACGCTACGAAGTATTTCTTTTGTGTTAGCATTTAAAGCATTTTGGATATTTGTAATGTCCAAAAGTGCTTCTGCAAGTATTGATTTTTTTTCTGCCATTTTATCTTTTATTTATTTTATTCTTTTATTAGATAAGCACGAGATATTATCTCATTTGTTAATAAATATGTGTAATTTTACCAAAAAACATTTTTTATTTAAAAAAAATATCTTTTTCGTTAATCAATTAAAAAATTATCTAAATCATTTAATAGATTTTCTTTTATTATTGGTTTCTTCTTTTCAGCATTTTCAACGTATGGAGTCATTTCTTCTCTACTTCTACCAATCCATGCATCTGGTGTAGAAGGAGCAGTAACAACATCCCAACAAATAATCTCAAAATCGTCTTGTACAATCTGTTCACCGTTTTTACCTTCTTTAAGAGAACCAACACCACGTGAAGAAACACCAATCTTTATTCTATTTCTTAATAAGTTAGCAACTTCATCACCTTTTGTTGATACAATACCATAGTTAATAAAACCAGGTGTCATTAGGATTTCCATCTTACCCATAAGAGTATGGCCTTCCCACCACGTTTCAACAATGTTATGTGATATTCTATCACCAGCAATAATTGATGACTCTGGGTGGTCTAATTCACCCACAGCTCTACGTTCACGTATTGCTTCTTGATATAGTTTGTCTTGTGATTTAAGAATTGATTCTGGGTATATTCTACCGTTACGATTAAGGATACCATACTTTTGCAATACTACGTATACAATAAGAGGTTCTACGATAGACATTCTGCTACCGACATCTATTTTTTTGATTTCGTTTATGAAAGGTTGATTTCTAGGTTCGTCTGGACTAATAAAACCAGCATCGTGTTCAATAAGACCACCCCAACCGCTTTCACCACGTTTTAATATTTTAAAGTCTTTATAATTTATATCCATAATAAGTTTGCTTATATAGATATAAATATGTACATTAAATAAAAAAAGCCCCAATGGGGCTCTTATTATATTTTTTTCTTATTAAAATTGAATGTTTTATTGTTTTCGAAATTTGTCTTTAATAAGTTATCTGTTACTGATTCTAATTTGTCTTTCATATAATCAGATGTTACTGATATTTCATTATGTAGGAATAAAGTTATTTCACAACTCATAAAACTACGTTTACCATATCTAATACCAGATTCTCTGATGTCTAAATCGACAATGGTTCTATTCCCATCAAAAAATCCATTCTCCTCATTATCAAAAATGTTAAACAATGTTTGTTTGATTCTTTTATTCAAGTTTCGTATAACTTGATTATAGTTTACATTTTGTTCTTCTAATGGTTCAGCCCATGAAGAAATGTTTATATAAATTGCTTTGGGGTTCTTATTGTTGACACTCCCGAAAACTACATTGTAGTTTTTAAATTTTGTGGTTTTAATTTCTTTTCCCGTTTTCATACCTGGTATATATTTTATTCAAATATAAGTAAAAACCAGGAATAAGTCAAGTACCTTAAAATTTACCCCAAATAGCGATAGCGATACCTACAGCTACTTGTACAAATGAAATTATAGCGATAGCTGCAACCCATCTATTTTTTTGTTTATATATTTCATCTTTAGCCTCTTTCATTTGAGTTGGAGACCATATTTCACCAACCTTCTCAATCCATGCACTATTTAGACTAACTGTTTTCTCAATGTTTTTAACTTCGGTTAGTTTTTGATTTAACTCACCAAATCTAGTATCCATATCAGTTCTCATCCTATCGTAATTTTCGTTAAGACGTTCCAATTCTTTTAATACTAATTTACTATAATCATTCCAAGTTTCTTCTGCCATTTTAAATAAATTTAATTTTTTCTAATATTGTCATAATAGTTACACACATTGATTCATAGCATTTTATTTTCGTTTGTTCAGAGTTAGCCGTATCAACCGTTTTTTTACCATCATCAATCACGTTTTTTAATTTTTTTAAAACATCTTTATATTGAACATCATCAGCGTGTTCAACACTACATAACTTATTAGTCAATTCTCTTAACTTTAAGATATTTTCACTTGGAACATTTTTCATAGTATTTTAGTTTTGTTTAAGACTACTTCTAAGTTCAACTAATTTAGAAATATTTTTAGTATAATCTTCATTAACCTCAAGTTTATCATTTAACAATTTATCTTTTACTTGTAATAATTTGTCTTTTGCGTCTAAACTAGATTCTTTCAACTTCTCATCAATTAAATCAATACATTCTCTAATTGTTTTTGAATAAACTTCTTTTTTCTTAGTATCGTCTGAATTAATAAGAGCTTTTAATATTTCTTTTTCAGATTCATCTAAATCAGAATATCTTTCATTATACTTTTCAACCATAATTGTTGATATAATACTATTTGGTAAACCAGATGATTCAACAATTTCTTTAGGTTTATTAGCCAAGATATATTCAACAACATTGCTAGTAGCTTCTACAATAGTGTCAATAGTTTTTGGTGTTCTTTTTGTGAAGATAAGAGTTGCAATATTTTCATGCAATGATTTATGATTATATTCTAAGTCTTCTTTAAGTAAACTACCTTTATCACATAATGTAATAAATTCAGCTAAATAATTATTAAGTTCAATCATTCTTTTCTTATCAAAATAAGAGAACAACGCAATGTTTTCTTTTACAAATTCAGTTGCTTTTTCTCTGTTTGATTCTACTTTGTTTTCTATATTAGAAATTACTAAAAATTGAGTTTTTAATATTTCATTTTCTTTAACAGTTTTAACATATTTCTTGAATAAATCAATTGATTTTACATCTTTTGTTGCTATACCCTCAGAAACCAATTCGTTAAATATGTTTTTTATTTTACCGAAGTTTTTCATACTTTGTTTTTTTAATTATAAATATCTTATTTTAGACATAAAATCATTATTCTTCTAACATTTTATCAATATCACCAATCATACTATCAATGTCTTTGTTTATCTTTAAATTTTTGTCATAAATTTTAACCTTCTCAACTTTACTAGTTTGGTCTGGTTTAATGGTTTCAACCAATGCATCAACAAATCTATTTTGATATTTATTGGTTCTTTGATTCAATTTACCAGTCAATACTTCTTTTCGTTCCGTCAATAAATTTTCAATTTTTTTCAATGATTCAGCAACTGGTTCAGCAGCTGGTTCAGCTGCTGTTGCTGCTTCCAATGCACCAACTTCACCACCAGCTTCTGTGTCTGCGGCTGCTTCTTCCCCAGCAGCAGCTTCACCTTCAGCACCACCTTCGTCACCGAAATCTAGGTCTTCACCACCCATTCCTCCGCCTCCGAAGCCACCGCCTCCTCCGCCACCGATAGCACCGCCACCGCCTTCAGCTCCATCAGCTCCTTCACCACCAGCACCACCGCCAGCTAAAGCAGCTTGGAAATCACCGTAGATTCTATCAACATTATCAAACATACCAGTATGTTTAATTACAGCTGAAGTATTAGCCAATTCAGCAGAAGCAGCTTTCTCCATACGTTGTTCAAGTAAATCTTGTTTGATTTCATCATCAGACCATCCCATAATTTCTCTATGAGCACGAGTCCATGACATAACACCAAATCCATTTCCAATATCAGATACAGCATCTTTAAGAAGTGAAACTTTAAGTTGTAAATGCTCAACTTTAAGCATTTCAGCTTGTGTTGATGGGTTGTTAAGTGTAAGTGTAAAATTATCTAAATCATCCTCAAAACCTAAAAGGTATAAATGGATAATAGCTATCTTATTTAATTCTTGTAGAATTGATTGTTGTATTCTATTTATCGTTCTAGAAAAACGAATATCTTGAATTGCTAAGTTTTTACCGTCACCAGTCGCTTCATCAAAACCTAAGAATGGTTTTGGAACACGCAATGCTGTAAATAAATTACTTCTTAGGTATTCAATATCAGCAATTTGGTCTAGGTTGGATGCACCTGGTAATGTATCGATTGGGTTAGGTGCATTCTCATCCCTTACTGGAATAAAGAAATCTTGGTCATTTGCTAATTGATTGTAACGTAAATCGATTTGACCAGTTTGTGGGTCAACGATAGGCATACGTTTAAATCTATCAGCGATAGCGTTTACGTATGGTTCAACATCAGCGTCATCAATATTACCGACATAGATTTTATAAACACGTCTTTCTGGTGCTCTAGTTACACGATAAACAAGCATACTATCCTCTGATAGCAATAACTGTTTCCAGATACGTCTAGCTTTCTCTAATACAGATGTACCGTAAGGTAAACGTCTATCATCACCCAACAATCTAAAGTGAGCAATTTGCCATGAATTGAACTCGACATCACGACCTCTCCAAAAGAATTTAACTTTATCACCAGAGGAAACTTCGTTATCTGGTAATTCTCTACCACTAATCATGTCAAATAAACCAGACTCTCTTCTTTCCATTTCGTAGTTAGGCATTTGTTTTGCACCAACGATACCATTATCAGCATCAATGTTTAAATAAACAAAGTTATCACCGTATTTACATGTATTTCTAGTCCACATTGGTCCAGAAGTATGGAAATCTAATCTATTGAAAAATAAATCTTCTAATATTGTTTTAACACGTTTACTATCAGAATAGATATTCATCATTTTACCTTGGTCATTTAGAGTTGTTGATTCCTCCATCATTACATCTAAAGCAGCTGCAATTGTTGGATAGAACTCCATAGCCTCAAAATCGGCATAAGAACCAATACGAGTTGTTTCATAATTAATTGATTGTTGGAATAATCCACTTTCAACCTTTTTCCAAACAGAACCTAAATACTTGTTTTGTTGTGCTTGTAATTTAGCCGCTTCAAATTCAGCTTTATTATCTGTTTTCAACAATTCACCATTACCAATATTGTATCGTTGAGTTGATGGTTGTTGTTTTGGTTTTATACCGTCTGGACTAATTACTTGCCCTAATTTTTGAAATATAGTTAAATTTTTTTCTGCCATGATTTTTTTTATTAAAATATAATGAATTTATTGGTAAATTAAATAGTTATTCAATATAATCACACTCTACATAAGCAAAATGTGCTTGTTGGGAATTAACTACTTCTAAATTATACACATATGTCGTCACCCAATCTTGACCTTGTGACCCAGCTGCTGCATCACAATAAAATGGTCTTTGTTCTGATGGTTTTTTTGATAAATCATTAGGATTTGGTGACCATTTATATATTAGCCCACCAACACTTTTTTGTGTGAATACTTTTTTACCTATTGCCATTGTTTTAGTTATTATTTTATTCTTCCAAATAACCATGCATACTCACCTCTAGGGTCTTGTACATTTTTATATGCACTATGGTTTGGATTTATTTTCTTTTCAAATTGTTTTGTTTCTGGATTAATTGTTGTAGTTGTTGATGATACATTTGCTGAAGTTGACCAACTAGACAATATTGCCTTTGTTTGTTTCTCAAGTCTTTCAAGATTTTTAAATGAATGTTCCAAAACCCACAAAGCCATACCCAATGACATAAGTAAATCATCATGATAACCTTCCATGTGGTCTGGTCTACCATTTTTATAAATAAATGTTTTCATTTCTGAAATCATTCTACTAGAACGAATTTTAACACCATTTGTTCTAATCATATATTCTAAATTAGAAATCATTGGTAAACGTACATTCGTTGCATGAAAACCAGGTATTTTATTACTGTTACTTCTATCGTATGATGTTAATTCTTTTTGTCTAGCTGAAAGTATTTTTCCGTTAGTTGAATCATAATGTAATCTTTTATATTCGAATTCTAATAATTTAAGTACCGTAGATACACCCATACCACCAGTAACATCGACAACTGTATATGCTTTATATAGATTACCATACTCTTCAACAACTTGAGCCAATAAATCTGGTTGTATTTTACCTTGATATTCCATTACTTGTTCCATTGTAGTAAAATCAACAACAACCAACGTTGAAGCATCTTCACCATCACCTCTGGATACATCGACACCCAATATATATTGGTGTCCTTCTTGTGGTTCTTCCCAAACCCATATCTCTTGTTCTAAACCAGCAGTGTATTTTGGTGGTTTAACATTTGTTTTCTCATGGAAATCGATGTATTCTTCGTTTATTACGTTACCCCCAGAACCAATAAATGATACATCAAGCTCTTGTGCAATCATTTTGGCATCATTATTCATACCTCTACACATTTCTTCGTACCATGAAGATGTAGGTTTCCACCCATCTTCAGTCATTCTAGTGTAAGATGTAAAAGTAAATTCATATTCTTTTGATACTTCATCACCTTTTAACCAACTTAAATCTTTGTTGTAACGCAAATCTTCATACCACTTCATTTCAACAATGTTGAAATTGTTCTTTTTGTTTCTTGCTTGGTCGTAAGTTTTGTAATACAAAGCATCCATACCATTAGGTGTAGAAATAAGCGTAGCTCTACCCCCAGTACCCAATGCAGTAAGTGCAGCACCGAATACCTCGGCACCATTATCAATATATGCAGCCTCATCCATGATTAAGAATGTAGGTGTAAAACCCCTCAAGGCATCTTTAGACGTTGCTACCGCTTTTACACGACTACCGTTAGGTAATTTAATCTCTTTCTTAGAGTCAGTAAGGAAAATTGATTTACCTTCGTTTTTAGGGTTACCATAATATTCATGACCCCATACCCATCTAGGTAATTGATTAAGGAAATCTTTAATCTTTGCCAAGAATTCAAAAGCTAACTCTTGCT
>Ga0209596_1001727_pt1 | contig 18485 bp, 14 predicted proteins | sample M_130807_MF_Meta_FD_187314 | JGI IMG/M metagenome (GOLD analysis project Ga0209596, IMG submission 187314) | Freshwater microbial communities from Lake Montjoie, Canada to study carbon cycling - M_130807_MF_MetaG (SPAdes) (version 2) | ecosystem: Environmental > Aquatic > Freshwater > Lake...
TCATCACCTTTTTGTCGGTCATCGTTTCGAACGTCGCTTCCTTCGGCTGCTTCGACAGCAGATCCGCCGCCAGCGTGCGCGGACGCGCCCACACCTTTTCGAAGAACGCTTTGTTGCCTTCATGCGTCACAACGGTTGCGCCTTGCGCCACATAGGTGCGCAAACCACCGGCATGGTCATAATGCGGATGCGTGTTGATGACGTATTTGATCTGCTTGTTCGGGATGAGCTTGGCGATTTCTTCGTTCACCGCGAGCGAACGCGCTTCGCTGGCGATGCCTTCCACGACCACGATGTAGTCTTTGAAATCGACCGCCCAACTGCGCGCGCCGCCGACATTGAGATACCAAACGCCATCCGCCAATTTCTCGCTGGTCACGACAGGCTTTTCCGGCGGCAGCGGAGCACTCACCACATTCTGCGGCGCTGCGATATTCACGGCCGCGTTCGGCTTCACATCGGTGATCCGCACATCCAACGTCGGCGAGCCGTCTTCCGTGCGCACGATGTGGGTGGGGAATTTCACGCCGCCGAAATCGGCATAATCCGAATAGGTGATCTCGATCGGATAATCGCCGATCACTTCGTTGGTGCTGAGAAAGCTGACCTTTTCGACCATATTCTGATCGTTCAGCGTCGCTTTAACGTCGCGCCCCTCCGCCTTGAAGTCGATCTCCTTGCCGTTCAGCGCCGCATTGGCAGCCATGGCGGCTTTGATGACGCCCTGCGGTGTCGCCCACAATTCGCGCATACGGTCGGCGGCGTTTTCGTTTTGCGGCGTCGCCTGTTCGCCGTTTTGCGCCCAGGCGTTCTTGCCCGCCGCCGCGAGGACGGTGCGCTGCTCACCCGCAACCGGCTGTGCGGCGCCGCCATGCGGGGGAACCTCGCCCTGCGCCCGCGTGGCGTCGAGCTGGTAAGCCGGCGTCTGATAATTCGCCGACACTTTGTACGCGACCTGCCGGAATTTCGGCCACGGATCGCCGGGCTGATATGCCTGACCGAAACCGAAATTGGATCCGCTGCCGGAATATTCGATGGAATTCAACGCGGTCGCGCCCATTGCATCGGACGCCGCGGCAAGCCCGCTCTTCTGCTGCTCGCAGGCGGCGAGCAGCACTATCAATCCAAGAATGGCAGCGTGAACTATCCGCATGGAACTGCTCCTCAAAGCGTTTCGCAGGTCAGCTTTTCTTTTTCACCGGCACGGCAATGCCCGGCGTTTGCAGATCGACGGCGTACAACGAACCGCGCGTCGTGAAATAAAGCGTTTTCCAATCGTCGCCGCCGAAGGCGATGTTGGTCGTCGCCGCTTCGCCATGCACGATGCGTCCCAGCCTCTTACCCGTCTTGTCCAGGATGAACAGCCCGCCGGTGCCGCCGGTGAAGACGTTTCCGGCCTGGTCTACTTTCATGCCGTCGGGCACGCCGGGCTCGGGGCCGTTCAGATCGGCAAAGACGCGGCTGGTCTGTTTGGCGACCGTGCCGTTGGGCTGCACTTCATAGGCGCGTACATGACGGCGGCGCGTATCGTTGACGTACAGAATGCTTTCGTCCGGCGAGAAGGCGATGCCGTTCGGCGCAATCATTTCATCGATGATGAGCGTCAGCGTGCCCAGATCGGCGCTGACGCGGTAAACGCCTGTCATCGTCACATCCCACTGATCGGGCGCCAGCGGCCCGCCGGGATCGGTGAAATAAATCGCGCCATCGGATTTGACGATCACGTCGTTGGGACGCAGCAATCGCTTGCCGCCGAAGCTGTTGGCGATGACCGTCACGCTGCCGTCGGCTTCGTAGCGCGTCACGCGGCGTGTCAAATGCTCGGCGCAGACAATGCGTCCCTGCAGATCGCGCGTGAGCCCGTTCGCCTCATTGGTCTTTTCCATTGCAACGCTGACGCCCTGGCCGGGCGTGTATTTCATGCGGCGCGCGGTCTGAATGTCGTTGAAGAGAAGATATTTCCCTTCCGCCCACCACAGGGGACCTTCTGCCGGTCCAATGTCGCCGCCAAAGCCGCTGGCAAGCTTGCGGATGGGCTGCGTGGAAGAAAGAATGCGGTCGAGTTCGGGCGCCAGCTTTTCGATGCGTGGCATACCCGTCTGCGCGAAGGCGCGGCCGGCTGCCCCATAGGCGATGCTGCCCGCTGCTGCCGCCAGCATGTGACGGCGTGTTAGACCCGATCGCATGGTGCCCTCCCCTAAGTTCAACCATGGGAGGGAGCGCGCCCCCTCCGCCGCCTACGGCGGCACCTCCCCCGTAACAACGGGGGAGGAAAGGCTTGCGCCAGCTTAAGACGGCAGAGCGAAGACGTAGATCGCGTTGCCGTTGAGCGGGTGTTTGATGTCCGGCGCGATGGCGCGCAGCACGTTGCGTGGGGACCCGCCGCCGAGACCGGCCGGGACCGCGATGTATTGCTTGCCGTTGGCGGTGAAGGTCGCCGGGAAGCCCTGCACCGACGTGCCGAGACGCGTCTTCCAAAGTTCCTTGCCCGTGGCTGTATCGTAAGCGTGGAACCAGCGGTCGATATCGCCGACGAAGGTGATGCCGCTGTCGGTGGTCAGCACGCCGGTCAGCCATTCGGGGCGCTGATCGACGGCCCATTTCATCTGCATGGTGCGCACGTCGAACGCGGCGAGATGGCCGATATTACCGTTGCTGCCGGGCATTTCGAAGAACCGCCGGTCGGCCTGCGTGCCGCCGCCGCCGTCTTTCTTGTCCACGACGCGGCCGTTCATTTCCATGCACGCCTGGGTCAGCGGGATAATGAGCTGCTGCGTTTGCGGGTCATAGCTCATCGTCTGCCAGTCCTTGCCGCCGGCTGTGCCGGGGCAGGCCGGAACCCAATAGCCGGTCCGCTGTTCCAGAATGTCGGGGCGATAGGCGATCTGGCCCTTAGAGCGATCCTTCCACATGAAGACGTTCTGGTAGACGGTTTCCTTGGCATCGATGAATTCGCCGGTTTGGCGATCCAGCTTCCACAGAATGCCGGGCTTGCCGATGTTGAACGACAGCTTGCGGCCGTCCACATCGACGAGCACGCGCTCATACACCTCATCGAGATCCAGCGACTCACCCGGGATGAACTGGTGATACCAGGCGAGCGCGCCGGAATCTGGGCGCAGCGCCAGCGTCGATGTGGTGAACAGCGCCGCATCGCCGCCGCCGGTGCCGCGGCTCGCCTGCATCCACGGCTTCGCATTCGCGACGCCCCAATACGTCATATTCAGATCGGGATCGTAGGTGCCGGTGATCCAGGTATCGCCGCCCGCGCGCAGCATGGCGGGAAGTTTGCCCCAGGTGTCGCCGCCGGGCATTCCCTCCTTTGGCGTCGTGACGAAGCGCCAAAGCTGCTTGCCGGTCTGCGCGTCATAGGCGCTGATGAAGCAGCCCTGGTCTTTTTCGGCGGCTTTGTACATTTCGCAGCCGCCAAGGCCCTGAACAACTTTGCCGTTGATGATGAGCGGGCCGGACGTATTGCCGAAGCCCTTGGACTCATCGGCCATCACGGTGTCCCACACGGTGCGGCCGGTCTTGGCATCCAGCGCCATGATGTGCGCATCGGACGACGCGACGTAAACCTTGTCGCCATAGATGGCCATGTTGCGCATCGCGCCATTGCCGCCGGTCACCGCGCCGGAGGGGCGGATGCGGTTTTCCCACAGCAATTCGCCGGTTGCCGCGTCCAGCGCCTGCACGATGTTGTCGACATGCACGAGATACATGATCCCGTTGTGCACCAGCGGCGTGGGCTCATTGGCGCCGACGCCGTCGTTCATCGCCCACACCCAGGCGAGCTGCAATTGCTTGACGTTGGTCTTGTTGACCTGCGTGAGCGCGCTGTGGCTCCAGCCCTTGTAATTGCCGCGCACCATCAGCCAATCGTTGGGGCTGGGATTGACCAGCATCTGATCGGTGACGGGTACGAAGTTCTGGATATTGCCTTCGATGGTCAGGCGCGCGGGCGTGCGCGGGGGACCGGCGGGGGCGGCGCCCGCGGTTTGGATCGCACCGGGAGGCGGCGCGGTTCCGGTCGCGACTTGCCCGATGGGAACGGACGTTGCCTGCGTCAGTTGTTGATTGCCCGCAGCCGCGCCGTTCTGGCGCAGGATGTAAGCCACCACCGCGCCCACGGCCTGATCCGACAGCGTGCGCGGATTGTCGGCGGGCATCGAGGTTTGAATCTTGGTGTAGAGGTCGCTGGTGGTGCGACCGCGCCATGCGCTCATGAAGGTGGCGCCGGCCAGCGGCGGCGCTTCGGAACCGCCGCGCAAATCGGGCTGATGGCACTTGGCGCAAACCGTCGCGAACGTCGTCTGGCCGACGGCGACCTGATCGTTGGTGAACACACCATTGGCTGCCGTTTGCGGCTGGGCCGTGGCAATCGCAATGCCGAAGGCGGCGGCGACCGCGCCGGACACCAGCAATAAGGCTTTCAATCCGCGCATGTTTCGCTCCCTCAATTGGCGTGTCCGAGCCAGCCCCGAAGATTTCCATCGGGTGCGCGCTCGGAGTTTATCTGGACGTAGAGTTGGCCGTTCTTCAGGTCCTCGACCATTTGCGGCGTCAGATCGACCGTGCCGCCGATGGCCGGCGCCGTGGTCTTGGTGACGTTGAGGTCAAGGATCGCAGGCCCCGGAATACCGGGCACGCCGCGATGAATATGCGCCATCGTTGCCGGCGACTTCAGGCCTTTGGCATTGCCGTTCACCGTCAGCTTATTGCCGGCAAGTGTCGCGGTTATCGCGCCTTCGCCCGCCACATTGATCTGCATGCCGACGTCGATCGGCACGACCGAAAGCCGCGTACGGTAGGAATCGCCGTTGCTCGCCGCCAATGCGGGAAGAGACAACAGACTTGCGGCGGCCAGGGCCGCCCAGACATGCCGCTTCGTCATGGTCACTTTCATCGTTTGAATGATGCGTTTTCGGGAGCACCGAACGCGGCCCCGATCGCGGCGAAATCTATACGGTGTCGGGCCTTCGTGCCAGGGCGCGCGAGCAACGCTAACGGAAGAAACGCGCCAGCATGTCCGTTTCGGACTTCGCACCTGCAACATCGGCGGCGAGGCGGCGGTATAGCTCGGCGGTGGAATCGAACAGCTTTTCGCCCGCCGGGTCTTCCGAGACGAAGGCGGCGATCTCTTCCATTTCCGCCACCCAGCGATAGGCCTTGTCGAACATGGAGGGGACTTGACGCTCGAACCAGGCGAGAAGTTGAGGCTGGCTTTGGGCAAGTTCGGCTTTGAGCGCCTCCGCCGTCCCGGCGCGCGTGGCGGCCAGCAGCATGACGCTGGCCAGCGCGGTCAGGCCCTTGGTGATTCCGGCATAAGACATCTTCAGCGCGGAGGCGGCGCCGATGGGACCTTCGACGATTTTGCAGGGTAGGCCAAAATTGTTGAGCACTGCGGCAGCGTGTGCGCCGGCGCCGGAAAAATAGAACATCGGACCGTCATAGTTCGGTTTGGGCGGACCGCCGATGATGCCGCCGTCGACAAAACGGGCGCCCGTAGCATCAATGAGGGACGCGATGCGCTCGACGGTGGCCGGATTGACGGCATTGCAGTCGGCATAAATCGGCTTGCGCGATTGTGTGAGATACGGCGCAAGTTTTTGGGCCAACGCTTCGGCATCGCCCGGCGGAACGATAGACAGAATAATATCGGCCTCGCAGAACCGCTCCAACGCCGCGGCTTCCATGCGCGCAGCCGTGGCGCGTTTCGCGCTTTCGGCGCTGCGTCCTTCGAGCGAGGTCAGTACCGTCAGCCCATTATCGGTGAGACGCTTAGCGACGGCGCTTCCCATCTGCCCCTGCGCAATAATTCCGACGACGGGTTTCATACGAGACTCCTCAAACGTAAGAAGGGGAACCACAAAGGACACAAAGAAGACACGAAGAGACACAAAGTACACAAAGTACACAAAGAGGCACTTCAGCGCGCCTTGCGCGCCCGAATTTTTTTTTGTGATCTTCGTGTCTTCTTTGTGTCCTTTGTGGTTCCCCTTTTTCTGCCCTCAGTTGCGCGGCACTTGCTCGCGGTCGCTCATCCCGTAATCCCGCACGACGGACGCAACGCGAATCCGGTAATCGCGGAAAATATCGTCACGGCCAACCGCCTGCGCTTCGCGATGCTCGGCGAAATTGCGCCAGCGCCGCACCGCGTCTTCGTCACGCCAATAAGACAACGACAACAGTTTGGTGTCGTCGCTCAAGCTCTGGAACCGCTCGACCGAGATGAACCCGTCCAGCTTTTCGAGTTCCGGCTTCAGACGCGCGGCGATGTCCAGATAGTCCTGCTTGCGCCCCGGTTTCGGCCAGACTTCGAAAATCACCGCAATCATGCGGGGCTCCTATTTGGCGCCAAGTTCGCGGTCGAGATTGCCGACGATGAAGGCGTAGGAGCCGCAGCCGAACACCAGCGCGACACCGGCGGCGACCAGCAGCGGAACGGTGAAATCGTTGGATGCCGAGATCAGGAACCCAGTGACCAGCGGTGCGAAAGAACCGCCGACATTGCCGCCGAAATTCTGCAGCGACACCAGCGAAGACACGATGTGCGGTGGCGCAACATCGATGGGCATGGAATTTACCGCCGCCGTGGAAAAGCTGACGCTCGCAACCGATAGCGTCAGAAATCCAATCGCCATTACGTTATCAGGGCTGTAGGCCCCCAGAATCGTGAAGACCGTCGCACCAAACAAACCGCCAACCGCGAAGCCTTTGCGAACGAGCGTCACGCGCGCGCCACGGGCGATCAACCGGTCGCCCAGCCAGCCGCCGAGAACCACGCAAATCGTGCCCACCAGAAACGGCAGCATGCCGACCCAGCCGGTGTTCAGCGTCGACAGCCCGCGCTGAAGGATGAGATAGCCGGGCAGCCACGTCGCGAAGACGTAATAGATGTAGAGATAGCCCGCCTGCCCGAGCATCACGCCCCAGGTCGTGGGATAGCGCAGCAGCGTCGCCCATTTGATTGTGGGCTGCGTTTCTCCGGCCCGCACGGCTTCGGGCGGAGTGGGGCGGTAAACGGCCATCCACCACAGCACCCATACAAAGCCGAGCGCGCCGGTGATGTAGAACACCCACTCCCAGCCCCAGTTGACCAGCAGCAAGGTGGCGAGCGGAATGCCGACCGTCAGGCCGACCTTGTTGCCCGCGAAGAATGTGCCGACAGCAAAGGCGCGGTTCTTCTTGTCGAAGGTTTCGCGGATGACGCGCGAGCCCGATGGAATCATGAGGGACTCGCCGATGCCGAGCAGCGCCAGAAATGCGGCCAACGGCGTAAACGCTTTGGTGATGCTGCACAGCAGAGTAGCGAAGGACCACATCCCGACGCCGAGCGGATAAGACCGGCGCGGACGAATGCGATCGGTCAGTGGCCCTGCGGCCAGCAGCGAAAACGTAAAGAACCAATTGAAGATGGAAAGCAGCAGCCCGACCTGGGCCGGCGTGTAGTGATAGACTTGGATGAGATGCGGCCCGACGACGGCGAAATTGACCCGGTCGATGTAGGCAATCGCCTGGGAGAAGGCGAGCAGAGCCAGGATATTCCACCGATAAGCCCCAGCGACCCCGGCGTTTCTTCCCGCCGCCGGTGCTGCAAGTTGTGCGTCAGCCGGCATTGGTAATCCCTAGAATGAGCCACGATTGTTCCATGGAGCGAAACTAGCCGTTCCTGCTCACATCGGCACAAGAAAAAAGGAGGAGGACGCCTGAACGTCTCTCCTCCTTTGGTACGGCAGATCGGCGGCTTTAGCTGACGACGATCTTCTCGTGAACGCTTTGGCCTTCTGTCAGTCCGCGCTCCTTCATCCAGTCATAGGCGCGACCGAACAGATCGGAGGCGTAGTAATCGACGTGCTTGTAGCGGACGAACGCCTTCAGCAGCTCATTGGGCTTCAATGCGCCCTTCGCCGAACCGGCGACATGATGGGCATATTTGTAGAAGTCCTTGTTGATCAGATCGACGGCTTCGTTTTCCGCGTCGTAATAGGCCTTGCGCTGCTCAGGCGTCAGGTGCGGCGCGACGACTTCCCCGCCGCGATAGAACGCCGCCGTAACGATGTGCGCGCCTTCCTTGAGTGCGAGGCTGATGAACGGCTCCATCACGGTCACGGCGCGATACGTGCCGTTCTTCAGGCCTTCCCAGCGGGTGTAGGGCAGGCCGCCATTGACGATCTTCACATGCTCGGCGCCGACGGCGCTCTCCAGCATCTGGATCGTCGTGTAATGCGATCCCGTCAGTTCCTGCACGACGACCGGCACGTCCGCCATGTCGCGCGGAACCTGCAGGGCTTCTTCAAAGGTGACGATGGCCTGGGCCGCAACCGCCGAGCGCAAGCCCGCGATGTTGCCCGCACGATTGCCGCGCTCCAGCCGGTCAATGCTGGCCCACTCGCATACGTTGTAGCTGTCAGCCGAACCGCAATCGAACAGGTTCTCCTTGAGCCGCGTCATGATCGGGCGGTCCGCCGTGTCATTCTCGCGCGCTTCATAAGGCGCGGACATCATCACGTTCAGGCCGTGCTTCTGGAACAGGCCTTCCTCGATGCCAACGAGAACGGGCAGGTCGAAAACCGGGTTGTTCGGAGCAATTTTTACGACGGGCATTGCGTCTGCCATTGGGTGGCCCTCCTTGGCCGGAGATATAGGACACGGATTTTCTGTACTTTCTCATTTAGTTCTTTGCTCGGAGGCTGTCAAACCATAGGATTTATGCGGCCTTTGAGCCCGCAAAAGAATAAGGGTTCCCGGCAAAATCCTAAGACTATCCTTACGGAGATGTGATGGCCGCGTTAACCCTGAGGCTTGCCTGCAACGATTACGACCGCACGCGGGCGCTGATCGACGGCCGCGTGAAGGCCGATGGCATCGACCTGGACATTTCGGTGCTGAAGCCCCGCGAATTGTTTCCGCGCATGCTGGACCATCAGGAGTTTGACGTCGCAGAGCTGTCGCTGAGTTCCTATGCGGCGCTGGTCGCGCGCGATGCCAGCCCGTTCGTGGCCATTCCCGTGACGCTGTCCAAGCTGTTCCGGCATGACGCGATTTACGTGCGCAAGGACGCGGGGATCGCCCGCCCCGAGGACCTGAAGGGCAAGCGCGTCGGCACCACGCAGTTCGCGGCGACGGCGAGCATCACCATCAAGGGCCTGCTGTCCGACGAGTTCGGTGTGCAGCCCGCGGACATGCGCTGGTTCATCGGCGGCCTGAACACGCCGACGGAGAAGCCGCTGATCCCGCTGAACCTGCCACAAGACGTATCACTGGAATTTTTGGGACCGGGCCGGACACTGGAGGCGATGCTTGCGGCGGGTGAGTTGGATGCGCTGTTCTCGATCCTGATTCCGCAGATGTTTTTGGACGGCTCGTCGGAGATCGCGCGGCTGTTTCCGGACTTTAAAACCGCCGAACAGGATTATTTCCGCCGCACCGGAATTTTCCCGGTGATGCACATCGTGGCCATTAAGAAAGAGGTTTATCGCGAGAACCCGTGGATCGCGAAAAGCCTATATCGCGCCTTTTGCGAAGCGCGCGATCTGGCGGTGCAACCGCTGTATGACACCGACGCGCTGCTCGTCGCCCTGCCCTGGCTGATCGACCACATCGAAGAAAATTGTCGCCTCTTCGGCAAGGATTTCTGGGCCTACGGCGTCGAGCCCAATCGCCCCGCGTTTGAGGCGCTTTGCCGTTGGGTATACGAGCAGGGATTGGCCCCGCGGCGGGTTACGCCGGAAGAATTGTTTGTAGCGGTGGAGTAGGCACTCATGTCATGCCCGGCGAGCCAGAGGCGCGCATGCGCCGAGGCGAGGGAAGGGTATCCATTTCGTCCAGAATTGAAGTCGTTCTTCGAGAAATGGATTCCCTTCCCATCGCAGCACGTCGCGTGACGTGCTGCGATGCCGGGAATGACAATCGTTGTTACTGCGACATGCCTTTGTAGAGCAGGCGCTGCATGCCGGCCGTGGTTTGGGCAATGTAGAGATTGCCCTCGGAATCGGTCTGGATGTGATGGCCCGCACCCAGGATGCCCGGCGGTTCGATGGTGCCGACATATTCCAGGGACTTGGCATCCACCACCGCAATGCCCTTGCCGTAGCCGACATAGAGGAATTTCTGATCCGGCGAGAACGCCAGATCGCGTGCGAAGATCGCATCGCCCTTCATCAATTGCTTGATGAACTTGCCGTTGGAATCGAACATCTGCACGCGGCGGTTTTCGCGGTCGGCGACATAGACCATGCCGTCCTTGGCAACGCGGATGGCATGCACAATGGAGAATTGCGGCGGGCCCGGCTCCTTGAATTCCTTGTATGAGATGACTTCGCAGCTATAGGCATCGACCGGCTTATTGCCGAAGGCGCCCCACATGCGCTTGAAGGCGCCGGTGTCGGCATCGACCACGATCACGCGGTGATTGCCGTAACCGTCCGCCACGAACAGCTCGTTGGTCGCGGCCACATATTGCGCGTCGGCCGGGCGATGGAAATTGGCGGTGTCGGCATTGCCCTTGCTGGCGCTGCTCTTGCCGGCTTGCAGCAAGAACTTGCCGTCGCGGGAGAACTTCAAAAGCTGGTCGTCCGTAACCGGACGAAGTCCCGGCAAACCGTTTTCCGGGCAGGAATTGCCGCCGAGCCAGACATTGCCCTTGGCGTCGAACAGAATGCCGTGCTCGCGCTCCGGCCATTGATAGCCCGGACCGTCGCCGCCCCAGCCGCGAACATATTTGCCGGACGCGTCGAAAATCGTCACCGGCGGCGCGGCCTGCGCCTTGTCTTCGGGTTTCAACGTGCGCGGGCGCGTCAGCACCCAGGCGTTGTCCTTGTCGTCGATGGCGATGCTGGACACATCGCCGAATTTCATATTGGCCGGCTTCTGCGGCCAGCCCTTATCGACTTCGAACATCGGCATGGCTTTCGCCGCAGCCGCATAAACAGGTGCGGTCCAGCCGGCGACGGCAAGGGCCGCAACAAGAACAGACGAAAACAAGGATGTGCGCGTCAAAGCTCCCTCCCGAGCGTGAACGTCTCCTGGCCTGAGAATGCGCTGTTCTCTCGCGCCGGGCAATTGGCTTAGGATATGGGCCAAATCGAGGGAGAGGCATTCATGGGTACGATCCGGCGGGATTTCCTGAAATTCGCTGCGGCGGGAGCAGCGGCGCTGCCGTGGCTTCGCGCCGGCGCAGCCAAAGCGGCGAACGCGCCAAAGTCACGCGATTCCAAGATGATGGGACAGGCGAAATTCGTCGATGCCGGGGGCATCCGCACCCGCTATTTCGACGGCGGCACGGGCGAACCGCTGGTGCTGATCCATGGCGGCCAATGGCCGGCCACGTCTTCGGCCGATAGCTGGGCGCCCGTGTTTGACCAGCTGGCCGAGCATTTCCACGTCTATGTCTTCGACAAGTTGGGCCACGGGTTCACGGACAATCCCAAGACCGATGCCGACTTTTCGATGGATGCCATCATCCGCCATGCCTACGATTTCATCCGGGCTGTGGGCGTTACGCGCTGTGTTCTTGGTGGCCATTCACGCGGCGGACTGCCCGCGGCGCGGATTGCCGCCGACCACCCCGAACTGGTCAGCCATCTCGTGCTTTTCGACAGCAACACGCTGGCGCCCGACGATCCCAACACGCCAGAACGCATCGATCCGGAACGGGACGCGCCGCCGCCGACGCGCGAGCAAATCCGCGCCGCCTCCATGGCGACACGCCAATCCTTCAAGAAGGACTTTTACACCGACGCCTATATCGAAGCGGAATACCGCATCGCGCAGCAGCCGAAACTTCGCGAGGTGGCGCAGCGGTTCAATCAGGCCCGCGATGCCTGGGTGCGCGCGAACCCCGAGCTGGTGAAGCAACATCCGCTCTGGAACCGCAACATGGGCGCAACGACATGGTGGATGTACAAGGCGAAATACGAAACCATCGACAAGATCAAAGCCGGTGCGCTGAAAGCGCCGACGATCATCATCTGGGGCTTCAACGACCCCACCGCGCCTTACAAGCTGGGCGTGGACTTGATGGAGACGGTGAGCAAAGTCGTGCCGCAAGCCGAGCTGCACATCATCAACCAATCCGGCCACTTCGTGTATGCGGAGCATCCGGAAGAGGTGACGCGGTTGCTGGTTGGATTTGTGAAGGGGTGATCCACTTGTGTCATGGCCCGGCTTGACCGGGCCATCCAGTGACGGCGCGTCTGCGCCGTCCGGAGAGCCTTACGATCGCCTGGATGGCCCGCTTTTGCGGGCCATCCAGGCTGGGTTTACTTCTTCACATGCCGTTCAAGCATCTGGCGGCGAACGACAGCACCGTAGACGTTGCCTTCTGCGTCCACGCCGATGCCTTCGGCGCCGGAATGTTCGGGGCGGGTGGATTCCATATCTTCGATAAACGCCGTCACAGCGCCGGTTTTCGCGCTGCCGACGCGGATACCTTTCTTGGCGCCCAACACCTCATGCGCGCCGGTGTCGGGACCCGACTCGGAATCCGCGACATAGATGGTGTCGTCCTTGGTGATGACGATGCCGCTCGGGCGGCCGAATTGGTGCCAGATGTCCAGCAAATTGCCGTCCTGGTCGAAAATCTGGATGCGGTTGTTCTCGCGGTCACCGGCGAAGAGCCGCCCCTGTGAATCGAACGCAATCGTATGAACTTCGGAAAATTCGCCGGGACCGGAGCCCTTGCGACCCCATTCCCGAATGAATTTGCCGCTCCTATCGAATTTGACGATGCGGTTGTTCTTGCCGTTTCGGTGCGAGTCCGAAACGAAGATGTCGCCGTTGGCCGCAATCGCCACATCGGTCGGTTGATCGAACAGATCGGGCCCCGAACCGGACACGCCCGCTTTGCCGAGTGTCATTAGCACGCGCCCTTTGGGATCGAATTTTATGACCTGATGACCCTTGCCATTCGCGCCGCCCGCGTCGGTGACCCAGAGGTTGCCGTCCGCATCCACCGTTGCGCCATGCGGAAAAACGAACATGCCCGCCCCCAGCGTATCGAGCAGCCGCCCGCGTATATTGTATTTCAGAATCGGCGCCTCCGGCCTTCCGGCGCAGGAGTTCTGAAAGCAGCGGTGGATGACATAGATGTTGCCGTCGGGGGCAGGCTCCACGGCGGTCACCGCCGCCCATTTGACGCCCGGCGGCAGCTCCCCCCAATCGCGCGTCGTCCTGTAAGGCTGCGGCAGGTCGTTGCGCGGCGCGCCACCATCCGCAGCCAGGACGACGTTCGCAAGCATCGTGATACCGGCCGCAAGGTGCACGGCTTTCCGCATCGTCAGCTCCTCCCTATGCCGCCGAAAGGACCGCCTTAGTGGCTCCTGTCGGGCGAAGTTCTGCTATAGTATGGGACAGGGACAACGGGAGGTCATCATGTCAACGAAAACCACACGCAGCGCACTCTTTCTGGCTGCGGCAACCGGGGTTCTGGCCGCCAGTCTGGCCGCGACCGACGCCAACGCGCGGGTGACGCGCATCGCAATCGAGCGCAAGAACTCGCCGGCCTTCGACGGCGCAAATTTCGGTGGCGCGGGGCAATATGAACAGTTGATCGGCAAGGCCTATGGCGAGCTCGATCCTAAGGACCCGCATAACGCCATCATTCAGGACATCAACCTCGCGCCGAAGAACGCGAAGGGCATGGTCGAATACATGGCGACCTTCCAGATCACCAAGCCGGTCGACATGTCCAAGGCCAGCCATCTGATGTGGCACGACGTGCCCAACCGCGCGGGCCGCATCACCATCGTCCCGGCCGAGCGCAACCTCGGCGACGTCGGCTTGTCGAGCGGTTGGCAGGGCGATGCATCGGGCGCGACGGCGCCGAAGGAAACCAACGACTATGTCACCGTGCCGGTGGCGCATAATCCCGATGGCTCGCCCATCACGGGGCCGATCCTGGGCCGTATCATGAATGCGAGCGGCGTGGGTTCGCAGACCATCTACATCCACACCAACCCCATTCCGTACAAGCCGTTCACGCTCGACACGGCCAAAGCGAAAATGATCACGCGCATGCATGAGACCATGGACGGCAAGGTCGAAGGCGAAAAGAACGTGACTGCCTCCGATTGGGTCTTTGCCAAATGCGACGCGCAACATCCCTTCCCCGGCACGCCCGATCCGACGCAGATCTGCGTGAAGGGCGGCTTCAATCCCAAGCTGCTGTATCAAATCGTCTACACCGCGAAAGACCCCCTGGTTTTGGGCGCCGGCTTTGCGGCATTCCGCGATGTGGATGCGTTCTTCAAATATGCCAAAGCCGACGACATGGGCACGGCCAATCCGCTGGCCGACAACATCAAGTGGACGGTCACGCGCGGCCAATCGCAATCGGGCAATTTCATCCGCGGCTTCCTGCACCTTGGCTTCAACCAGGACGAACAGAACCGTCAGGTATTCGATGGCGCGTGGCCGATCATCGCCGGCAAGCGCATCACGCTGAACTATCGCTTCGCGACGCCCGACGGCGTTTCGATGCTGTATCAGGCCAGCAGCGAAGGCACGCAGACCTGGGCGCCCTGGCCCGATACGATCCGCGGCACGCCGACGGCGGGCGTGCTCGACCGTTGCAACACGACGCACTCTTGCCCGAAGATTTTCGAACATTTCGGCGCTGCCGAATTCTGGGGCTTGAAGCTGTCGCCGTCCTTCGTGGGACCTGCGGCCGATAAGGACGTTCCGATCCCCGACAATGTGCGCCGCTATTATATTGGCAGCACGCAGCATGGCGGCGGTCCCGGTGGGTTCTCGACCGCGCTGGCGGAGCCTCCCGCTTGCCCCAGCAACGGCTATGGCGTGGGCAGGTTGGCCGCCAATCCGATGCCGCAGCGTGAAACCGTGAATGCGTTGCGCGTACACCTGCGTGATTGGGTGATGAAGGGTACGACGCCGCCGGCCAGCGTCTATCCGACGCTTGCCGCAGGGACGTTGGTCGATCCGACCAAGAAGGCGATGGCCTTCCCGGACAACGTTCCCGGCCTGCCGAAGGAAGCACCGACGGGCTTCATGAACGTGAATCTCGACTACGATTACGGCCCGGATTTCAATTATGCGGACCACACCGGCGTGATGACCAAAATGCCGCCGGTCATCAAACACGTCATGCCGATGAAAGCGCCAAAGGTCGACGCCGATGGCAACGAGCTTGGCGGCGTGCCTGTCGTGCTGCGCGAAGCGCCGCTTGGGACATACACCGGTTGGAACGTAACCGCGGAAGGCTTCCACGCGGGCCAACTCTGCAATTACGCGGGCGGCTTCATTCCGTTCGCCAAAACCAAGGCTGAGCGCATGGCCAACGAAGATTCGCGTCCGTCGCTGGAAGAACGCTACGGCACGCATGATGGCTATGTGGCCAAGGTGAAAGATGCCGCGCAGAAGATCGTGGCACAGGGCTTCCTGCTGCAGAACGACGCCACCCGCCTGATCGACGAAGCCGAAAAGAGCAACATCCTCCGGTAAAGGCCCTGCGATTGTCATAACATGGCTCCTCCCCTGCGCAGCGGGGGAGCGACTGTCTTGTTGGTCAAGCTGTTTTCCATGGTGATTTGTCTCTGAGCATGGCGTTCAGGATGGTTAGTAGTTTTCTGGCGACCGCGATGAGAGCGACCATTTTGGGTTTTCCGGCAGCGTCGAGGCGCTGACGGAAGGCTTTGAGAATGGGGTTGCAGCGAGATCCCACCAATGCGGCCATGAAGAGGGCCGTCCGCACGGAGGCTCGCCCGCCACCGGTGAAGCTTTTTCCCCGCCAGCGGCCCGATTGCCGTGTCCAGGGAGCAAGGCCAGCCAGGCTTGCGATTTCGCGCCGGGTGAGGGCGCCAAGTTCCGGCATTTCCGCCAGCAGGGTACGGGCGATGACAGGGCCTACTCCCGGAACGCTTTGGAGCAACTCTTCCTTCTCGCGCCAGATCGGCGAGCCATGAATGGTCGTATCGATCTCGCGGTCGAGGACATCGAGTTCTCTCTGCAGGGCTTTGATGAGCCTGGCAGCGCTTCGTCTCAGAGGGCGCGTTGGAAGCTGAGTTGTGCGCTGACGTTCGGCCACCATCATTTGAACAATCTGCCGGCGCCGCGCGATCAACTGAGCAAGCAGAGCCGTATCGGCATCGGGAAGAGGACGAATCTCCGGTTTGGTGGCTGCAACGAAGCGGGCAATGACAGCGGCATCGATAGCATCGGTCTTTGCGCGTTTACCCAACGCTTGCGCAAAGGCACGAACCTGCGCGGGATTGACAATGATGACGGGCAGATTTGCCCCATTCAGAGTTGCGGCAACCAGGGTTTCCAGTCCCCCGGTGGCCTCCATGGCAATGGCGTAAGGACCAAGCGGGGCAAGCCTTTGAACCAGCGCGCCCACCCCTTGCTCATCACGCGGGGTAGAAAAACTCTCACCGCTGGGAAGGACATGTACATCCAAGCGGTCTTTAGAAACGTCAATTCCAACTACTACGGTGGTGTCCATTATCACCCCTCCTTGCGCAATCGGGCTTCGCGACTTGCGGCCCCCGCGACTGTTCGGGTTCAATGGAACGGCAGGCGGAGAGCCTTGCTCCCCACGGGCTCGAACCCTGGGGGGAATCGGTCTTCCGCCCGCCACCGCATCGGACAGCTTATCCGATGACGACGATTTCAAGTTACAAGGGGGACCGCCGCAGGCGGTGGAGGGGGCGGCTGCACGCACGGTTTAGAAATAAAAGCGCCGCCCACCCAGCGGCGCGGCGCCTGTGGCGCCCATCCGCTTTCATTCCATTTTTATCAGTGAGGCCTTGTTCGGATCGTATGCGTATCCGGTAATAGTCCCATCCTTAATGCGCTCTACCGCCTCGTCGATAACGAAACGCGGGACGAGGAACCACTCGCGAGGGATGATCGGCGTTCCGAAGCGATCCTTAATCTCCGCATCGACACGCGCCGGATCGAAGATGCGGTGGATGAGGTTTTCAAGGCGCGTGCGGTTAATATTGAAAAGCTGATAGGAAGCAACGACCTCCACATCCGCCATCAGAAAGGTCGGATCGAGCTTCGCATTTGCCACGCGCTGCTTCACGTCGCCGCCCGTCACCCCGATCTTATGCAGAATCTCCCGATGTGCGGCGACATAGGGATCGCCGGACTTGCTGCGGAGAACGTAAATGGTGCCGCTTGCCAAATCCTCGTCGCTGCTTTCCCCCGAAAATAAGGGACCTGCGCTCGGCTCCGTAATACGGCGGCCCGCTTCGTCACGGTGAAGCGCCCGCTGCAGAGAACGCAGCAGCACATCGCTCTCCGTGCCGTTGTCGTAGATCACGCGCAACCGGCTGTCGCGGCGTTCGTAATCCGTCACGAATTCGTTGCCGACCTCCGCGACATAGGCGATCTGCCCGCCCACGATGAAGAACTCGCCCTTCTTAATTTCGGCCATCGTTTGAAACGGCCGCGTCTGACGAACGCCGGCCTTCAAATCGTCCCTCACCCGCGCAAATAGCGGTTTGAAAGCCTCAAAATCCTCGCACTTTTTGCGATTGGCAATTTCTTCGGCCGCGCGCTTATCCGCGCTGGTGCGAACATGACGCAGCGCTGTAATGCCGGAACCGTCGTCCAATCCCGCAAGCTCGGCTAACAATTGGTCATCGTCCATCGCCTCGGAAAATCCGGGCTGCCGATGTTCGCCCTCTTTCAGAAGCCCTTGATGGTCCATGGGCGCGACCAGCGAGCGGCACTCCTCAAGGTCGCGAAGGCGGTCGAGCCGTACGGCATAAAGCCGCTCGAAAATGTCGCGATCCTCGCCATGCTGCGGCGGGCGGCCGTGGGTTCCCACAAACCGCTGGATTTCCTCGAAGCCCGCGATAATCCGCTCCTCGCGCGGCGAACGTCCGCCCTTTTTCTCGGGCGGGGCGAAGTCCGCGAGTTCGGCAGCCAAATCGTCTAAATCGATGTCACTCATAGCGCCCTTCGCGCTTAAATCGCATGAAAGCCGCCGCGCCCTCGGCCAAGCGCTTTTCCCATGCGTCTTGTGCATCCAGGGACGGAAGCCGTCCGCGCTGCCGTTTGAATTCCGCGGCCCGAACCGCCAACGCCTTGGCGTCATCCGGGCTTAGATTGGTGCGCTTGGCGGCGATAGCCGCTTTTACCTCTTTCAGCCGGTCTTCATTCATCGCCTTGGCGAGTATCGCATAGGCCTCGCCGAAGGGATTGATGCGGTCGATCAAATCGATGTCGAGGTCCGTCACGCTCAGGGCAAATCTCCGCACCCCGTCGATCAGAGCGGTATTCCCACCTGCCTCGCCATCGCCGCCGCCCAAGGCGAGCTTTTTGGCTTCCTGCGTCAGATTGAGGGCCGCTATGGCGTGCTGGCGCACGGCCTCCTGATCCTCTTCAGCGAGTTCGGGATATTTGTCCTTGATGATTTTGCCCATCCGAACGCGGGTCAGCTCTTCCGGAACCGTTTCGTCGTCAAATATGCCGCGTTCGATGGTCGTCTTGTCCTGCACGAAGGCGGCAATAAC
>Ga0209596_1001731_pt1 | contig 18455 bp, 15 predicted proteins | sample M_130807_MF_Meta_FD_187314 | JGI IMG/M metagenome (GOLD analysis project Ga0209596, IMG submission 187314) | Freshwater microbial communities from Lake Montjoie, Canada to study carbon cycling - M_130807_MF_MetaG (SPAdes) (version 2) | ecosystem: Environmental > Aquatic > Freshwater > Lake...
TTAGTTGGTTCTTTATGATTCCTTAATGTGCAGATATCTACTTTTGCTCCCGCATATAAAGAACAGTGGAAACAGTTTTCGCAGAACAGATCAAAAAAGCAAAACCCTATTTTATTGCCCCGCTTATTGTTTGCCTCGTTGCTGCGGTCAGCTATTTGTTTACTGATATAGTTGGTTACCGAGTAGTTGCATTGATATTGCTGGTAACAGTTTCTCTGATTGCTATGTTTTCTAATATCATTCCTGTGTTGATTTCGGCAATGCTTAGTGCGTTGATTTGGGATTACTTTTTTATTCCACCTCACTTTACACTTCATGTTACTGATCCTGAAGACACCTTAATGCTTGTAATGTACTTTGTTATTGCATTGGTGAATGCTGTATTGACTTTTAAAATCCGACAGATAGAAAAAGAGGCGAGGGAAAAAGAAGTGAAGGCCAATGCTATTAAATTTTACAATGCTCTTTTCAATTCGCTTTCGCATGAATTAAAAACTCCTATTGCCGCAATCATCGGCGCATCTGATAATTTGTTATCCGACACCAATAAAATTTCAGAAGATAACAAACACAATCTTCTTTCCGAAATTTCAATTGCGTCCGTCCGGTTAAATCAGCAGGTAGAAAATCTATTGAACATGTCGCGACTCGAATCTGGATACATACAGCCAAAAAAAGATTGGTGCGATGTGAATGAACTGGTTTACTCAGTAGTAAATCGGCTGGAAGACAAACTGAAGCAACACGAATTAAAAATTGAAATCAACGAAAAACTTCCGCTGTTCAAACTCGATTTTGGTTTAATGGAACATGTTTTACTCAACCTGGTAAACAATGCCATTATTTATACTACTGCAGGAACAACTATAACCATTCGGGTTGATTTTATTAAAATAGTAAAGGGGCATTTCAATTTATCTACTGAAAATATTAACCCTGAAAGAGATAAAGAAATTACCAATTTAGTAATTGAAATATGTGACAATGGAAGTGGATTTCCGCCTGATGAAATTCAAAAGGTTTTTGAAAAATTTTATCGGTTGAAAAATTCAAAAGCAGGCGGAACCGGTTTAGGGTTATCCATTGCAAGAGGTTTTGTAGAAGCGCAAAACGGCACCATTCATTTATCTAATCTTCCATCAGGTGGTGCCTCATTTACCATTACTATTCCTGCCGAAGTTTCTTATTTAAATAAACAGAAAAATGAATAATGCTGAAATATTAGTAATTGATGATGAAGAGCAAATGCGCCGTTTGCTCGAAATAACTTTGCAGAGCAACGACTTCATTGTAAAAGAAGCAACCACGGCAAAAGATGGATTAATAGCAGCAGCTAATCATCCACCCGATTTAATTATTCTCGACTTGGGATTGCCTGATGAAAGCGGTCATACTGTTTTAAAAAAATTAAGAGAGTGGTACACCAAGTCCATCATTATTCTTTCGGTGCAAAGCAGTGAAGACGACATTGTAAAAGCATTGGATAACGGTGCAAACGATTATTTAGTAAAGCCATTTCGCACAGCTGAATTACTTGCACGAATTCGTTCCACACTTCGCGACAGTACATCAGAAGAAAATAATTCACTCATTGATTGCAATGAATTACAAATTGATTTGGCGGCACGCACAGTTAAAAAAAATAATGACGCAATAAAACTTACATCTACCGAATACACGCTGCTTGCATTGCTTGCGCAGCACGAAGGAAAAGTTTTAACACACCAGTTTTTATTGAAACAGGTTTGGGGACCAACTTATGTGAATGAGTCGCAGTACCTGCGAGTATTCATAGCGCAGTTGCGAAAGAAAATTGAAGACAATCCGAATAAACCATTTCACCTCGTAACTGAAACGGGTGTGGGGTATCGGTTTGTGGCGAAAGATTAATCAGCAGAAATTTCTAATGGCAAATAATAACCTCAACAAACTTTCGGTCGGCGGTTTACTCATTACACTCGGAATTATTTATGGCGACATAGGCACCTCGCCACTTTATGTAATGCAGGCAATTCTTGGTGACCGACCTGTCAGCGAACTTTTAGTTTATGGTGGATTGAGTTGCGTTTTCTGGACATTGACTTTACAAACAACAATCAAGTATGTTATTCTCACTCTGCGCGCCGATAATCATGGTGAGGGTGGAATTTTTTCACTCTATGCTTTAGTTCGCAAGCGGGCAAAGTGGTTGGTTTTTCCTGCCATCATTGGTGGTGCAGCATTGCTTGCGGATGGAGTAATCACTCCATCTATTTCCATTTCAGCATCGATTGAAGGTTTGAAATTTTATTTCCCCGAAATAAATACTGTGCCTATTGTTATTGCCATTGTTTGTGTGCTGTTTCTTTTTCAACGCCTGGGCACCAAGCTTGTTGGCAGTTCATTCGGTCCTGTTATGCTCGTTTGGTTTGGTATGTTATCGGTTCTTGGCATTGTAAATCTTAATCATCATTTGGGTGTTCTTCATGCACTCAATCCTGAATATGCCATTGAGTTTTTAGTGTTTTATCCAAAAGGATTCTGGTTACTCGGTGCTGTATTTCTGTGTACGACCGGAGCCGAAGCATTGTATTCCGACCTAGGGCATTGTGGTAAAAAGAATATTCGAATCTCATGGATATTTGTAAAAATTGCCTTGCTGCTTAATTATTTCGGACAGGGCGCATGGATCATGACTCACAATGGCGAAGTGCTTTCTGGCCTTAATCCGTTTTATGAAACCATGCCCGATTGGTTCCGATTTATCGGAATCATCATCGCCACGCTGGCTTCCATCATTGCCAGCCAGGCATTAATAACAGGCAGCTTCACCCTCATTAATGAAGCTATGCGCTTAAACCTGTGGCCAAAAGTGCGTGTAGTACATCCAACAGATTTGCGTGGTCAGATATATGTGCCAAGTGTAAATATTTTTCTTTTCATAGGTTGCGTGGCCATGGTTATTGGTTTCAAAGAATCAAAAAATATGGAAGCCGCGTATGGTTTAACCATCAGCATCTGCATGTTAATGACCACTATTCTTTACTGCACTTATCTGTATGTGAAGCGCGGCTCGTATTTTTTGGTTGGATTAACTGCTCTAACTTTTCTATCGCTCGAACTTTCATTTCTCACAGCTAATCTCGCCAAATTTATGCATGGCGGATATGTAACAGTTTTTCTTGGCTCAGTATTGTTTTGCATTATGTATGTATGGTACCGCGCGCGCAAAATCAAGAACCGATATCTTGAGTTTGTGAATGTGAAAGATTTTTTGCCTCCGCTGAAAGCATTGAGCGATGATGTAACAGTTCCAAAATATTGTTCGCACCTTATTTACCTTACCAGTGCCGATTATCCATCGCAGATGGAATCAAAAATTTTCTATTCCATTTTCAACAAACAACCCAAGCGTGCTGATGTGTATTGGTTTGTGCATGTTGATGTGGTAGATGAACCATACACACTCGAATATTCAGTAACCACATTAATTCCCGGCGATGTATTCCGCATTGATTTTATTCTTGGTTTCCGAGTGCCTCCTCGCATTAATTTGTATTTCAAAAAAGTGATTGAAAACATGGTGGCCAACAATGAAGTGGATACAGTGAGTCGCTACGAATCGCTCAGCCGTCAGCAAGTAACTGGTGACTTTCGTTTTGTAGTGATTGAAAAATTTCTGAGCTTCGAAAACGAATTACCCTTTATTGAAAAGCTGGTAATGGATGGTTATTTCTTCCTGAAAAATATTTCGCTCAAAGAAGGTCATGAGTTTGGCCTTGATACCAGTTCGGTTTCTATTGAAAAATTTCCATTGATAATAACTCCTATCAAGGAAATAAATTTGAAAAGAGTTTACGAATAAATTGTCTTTTGTATGAAGGATACCGAAATTTTTTGTGCAAAATACAATAGTGGGGTCCTTGAAAGTCTTCCAGAATGTTTTATATTCAAAAATGGTAGTACATCAAAAAAATAAGATATAGACATTTAGGGCTTCACAAACAGCGCCTTCAATTCAGTGGCATCATCTACCTTCATTCGGCCCGATAATATTAACCTCAACTGCCGGCGGCGCAAAGCACCGTCATACAGCCGTTGCTCATCTTCGGTTACAGGGGTAATGCCTTCCACTTCAATGGGTTTGTTGGCTTTATCAATGGCAACAAAAGTGTAAAAGGCCTCGTGGGTTTTTATTTTAGTGAGGTCGGGCATGCTCTCGGCAAACACTTCAATATATACTTCCATACTGGTTTTGAATGCACGCACCACTTTTGAGTGAATGGTTACAAGGTCGGCAAGCCGAATTGGATTTTGAAACGAGACATTATCAACTGAGGCGGTTACAACAGTGGCATGTGTGTGCTTGGTGGCTGCAATGGCAGAACAAATATCCATCCAGTACAATAGGCGGCCTCCGTGCAGGTTGCCAAGAATATTGGTATCGTTCGGGTGAACGAGTTCGGTCATAACGGTAAGCGATTCGGATGGAGTTTTCATTTGTTCAATTATTTCAGTTGCGAATGTAGGGAGAAAAAAAATTGATAATTGATAACGGAGAATTGATTGAAAGGGCAGAAAAAATAATTGAAATAGATTATTTCAATTTTCATTACCCACTTTCCATTATCAACTGCTTATTACATTCGCCATCGAAAATATTTTTAATGATAATCATAACTGGTGCTGCAGGTTTTATTGGTTCATGCCTAGTGCGTGGATTAAATGATGCAGGTTATTATAATCTTGGTTTGGTTGATGACTTTTCGTCGAACAGAAAGAAAGATAACTACTCAGGAAAAAAATTCCTGAACATCATTCAACGGTCAGAATTTATTGACTGGTTTGATTTACAGCATGACTCCATTGATTTTATTTTTCATTTAGGAGCAAGAACAAACACAGCTGAGTTCAATGTAAAGTTGCTGAACGATTTGAACCTGGATTATTCGAAAGAAATTTTTATACGATGCGCGAAGTATCAGATTCCGGTTGTGTATGCATCAAGCGCAGCTACTTATGGAGCAGGTGAATTTGGATATGATGATGACCATTCAATCATTCCTTCATTGCAACCACTGAATCCATATGGGGTTTCGAAAAGTGAATTTGATAAATGGGTGTTACAGCAAAGTCAGTTACCTCCCTTCTGGTGCGGCCTCAAATTTTTTAATGTGTATGGTCCGAATGAATATCACAAATCACGAATGGCGAGTGTGATTTTTCATGGATACAATCAGTTAAAAGAAGAAGGAAAAATAAAACTCTTCCGTTCGCACAAAACAGAATATAAAGATGGAATGCAACAGCGCGATTTTATTTATGTGAAAGATGTGGTGGATGTGTTGCTTTGGTTTTTCAACGAACAAAAACACAACGGCATTTATAATTTAGGAACAGACGAAGCACGAACTTTCATTGATTTAGCCAACAGTATTTTTACTGCGCTAAACATGAGACCTGAAATTGAATGGACAGATATTCCAACTGATATTCGTGACAAGTATCAATATTTTACTGAGGCAAAAATGCAGAAACTCAGAAGCATTGGTTATTCAAAGCCATTTACAAATTTGGAAGAAGGAGTAAAAGATTATGTGTTGAATTATCTGGAAGGGAAGAAAATCTGGTAATAAAAAAAACAAACAGAAATTGGTATTCAGCTCGAGTTTATTTCTGCTTTATTTCTTTCCTGTTTTTCTGATTGCGTATTTATTAACTCCTGTAAAGTTTAAGAATTACACCATACTTGTTGCTAGTGTTTTGTTTTATGCTTGGGGTGCGCCGAAATTTATTTTCGTTTTGTTCGCAGTGCTGGTTGCTGATTATTTTCTTGGAAATAAAATTTATGAATCGGAGGGAAGAAAGAGAAAGATTTACCTTATCATTTCAATTTTTATAAATGTTGGAATGCTGTTGTACTTCAAGTACTCGAATTTTTTTGTAGAAAACCTGAATGATGTACTGCATCTGTTCAATATTGAAAATGTAAGCTGGACGAAAGTGGTTTTGCCAATCGGCATATCGTTTTTCACATTTCAGGAAATGAGTTACACCATTGACATTTATCGGGGCGAACACAAACCGCTGCAAAAATTTACCGATTATATGTTGTTCATTTTTATGTTTTCACATTTAATCGCAGGACCAATAGTTACCTATCACATTCTTGCCAATGATATTGTTGACCGCCGTCACCAACTCAACAACGATTTCCGCTTGCTTGGTTTGTATCGTTTCATTATAGGTTTAGCTAAAAAAGTTTTGATTGCTAATGTGTTGGGTGAAGTGGCTGACGATGTTTTTAAGCTGCAACCTGCTGAAATAAATTCAACAACTGCTTGGCTTGGAATTACTGCTTATACTTTTCAACTGTATTTCGATTTCTCCGGCTATTCTGATATGGCAATCGGTATCGGTAAGTTTCTCGGATTTAACTTTCCTGAAAATTTTAACAGCCCATACATTTCACAAAGCATTACTGAATTCTGGAAGCGTTGGCACATGACACTCAGCAGCTGGATGAAAAATTATTTGTACATCCCGCTCGGCGGAAATAAAGTTTCTGTTACAAGACTGTTTTTAAATCTCTGGATTGTTTTTCTTATCTCAGGTTTCTGGCATGGAGCCGAATGGACTTTTTTAGTATGGGGCGCCTATCACGGATTTTTTATTGTGTTAGATAAATTATTTCTGATTAAACTTTTAAAACAAATTGGAAAAATTCCACGAACCATTTTCACTTTCATTGTTGCCATGGTTGGATGGGTGTTTTTTCGTTCTTCAGATTTGTGGTATGCAATCGGTTTTATAAAAAAAATGTTTTCATTTCAGTTCAGTTATCCTGAAATTATTTATTCCAATCGTTTTGAGTTTACAATGGTACTTGCCATTATTTTTTCGTTCGCGGCAATATCTGATAAAATTGCACAATGGCAATGCAAAGGTTTAAATATTTCAAGTAGTAATTTCGTTTTAACAGGAAGAGTACTTCTTTCCATTTCACTTTTCATTCTGGCATTGGCTGATATTACTTCCTCGGGTTTTAATCCATTTATCTATTTCAGATTTTAACCAATGAAAAAAATAAATTTCAAACTCATTCTTCTTTTCCTGCTGATTGCTGTGATGGTTCTTCCGTTGACTGAAAAAATATTTCATTTCTCTATATCAAAGTTGGCTGATTTAAAAGGTGCTTATGTTAAAACTGTTTGTCCGCAATTGAATTGGAAGAGTTTTTTCAATTCTGAAATGCAAGATAGCCTAAGTGCATATATCGAAAGTGAAATAAGTAACAGAAATGCACTTGTGCGATTACGAAATCAAATTGCATACACAGTATTTCATGAAACAACCAACCAGGAGATTGCAGTCGGAAAGGAAAATTACCTGTTTGAAAAAATTTATTTCGAAGCATACAATAAAAAACTGACTGCTTCTGATTCCTCTGAGATTTATAAAAACACAGAAAAACTTTCTGATGTTATTGATTCTTTGAAGGCAAGAAATATTGATTTGGTGGTTGTGTTTGCACCTAGCAAGGTTTCAGTTATGAGAGAATATGTTCCTGAAAAGTATTTTTATAGATATGATGGTCAGGATATTAAATATAAAACATGCACCGATGCATTAAATAGGAGCAGAATTCCGTTTATTGATTTCAATAGTTATTTCATATCAAAAAAATCAAAATCCAATTACCCTGTCTTTACAAAGGGAAATGCGCATTGGACTTTTTACAAAGGTTGTGAAGCCATGGATTCAATTGTTTCTTATATCACATTGCACTTTAATGTTCCTTTCTGGCAATATTCTTTGCTGGATTCTGATCCTGTTGATTTGCCTCAATTTCAAGACGATGATTTAAGTTCCACAATGAATTTATTGAATTCAATGAAAGATAAGAGTTATCAATATCCCAATTTCGTTTTAACTGACACTACTAAATGTACAAAGCCTGATGTTTTGTTAATTGGTGACAGTTTTGGGTGGACACTTATATATTCGAGTCTTCCGCATAAAATATTCAGTCGAAATTTTAAATTCTTGGATTACAATCAAAGTGTTTGGAGTGAGTATTTTGAAAAAGCAAAGCCAATTGGCGAATTTGATTATAAAGCTGAACTTTTAAAGAACAGAGTAATAATTATTATTGAAGGAGGATTGCATTACAATAATATCGGACACGGATTTATTGAGCAGACTTATAAAATATTTCATTCGGAATTAGAATAAAAAAAGCCTGAATTTTTGATTCAGGCTTTTTATGCGGAGAGAAAGGGATTCGAACCCCTGGAACATTGCTGTTCAACGGTTTTCAAGACCGCCGCTATCGACCGCTCAGCCATCTCTCCGCCGCAAAAATAACCGCAGATTTCATTTGGCAAATTTTAACTGCACTTTATTGACAAATTAATTTTTAAATGATGTTGAATTGCGAAATAAAAAGAGGATATTTGGAAAACTATATGATTATTTGAGCGTAGAGTCAGCAAATTTTCAAGAACCATAATTGTTATAATGAAGAACTTCTTTTACCACTCATTTTTTATCATTTTGATTTTTACTTTTTCCAGGTCACTTGGAATGACTGGAGAAAACAAAATTGCTCCTGTATATTCCTTTACTGAAAATAAGGGGCAACTAATAAATTCAGACAACCTACCTGCATCTGATGTTTTATTTTATTGTTCTGTTGGGGGAATGAATATTTATATCTGTAAAAACAAACTTTATTATGTTTTAAGTAAAAAATCTGAAGGAGAAGATTTATTATTTTGCGATAACGAAGGGGCTGATAGAAATTTTAAGAAAGAGTTTAATCGAGTTGAAGTGAGTTTGGCAAATTGCAATTCAAATATTTCTGCTAATGCTGAAGAAGAAAGTTCATTGGTATCTAATTATTATTTACAAAATTGCTCCAATGGAATTACCGCAAAAAGTTATAAGAAAATAAGATTAGAAAATGTTTATCCGGGTATTAATTGGGTATTATATTTTAAAGAAGAGAATGGAAATACTGTTTTTAAATATGACTTTGAAGTAAATCCCGGAGCAGATGTTAATCGTATCAGATTAAAATACAGTGGCGCAACTAAAATAACAAAATCAATTGATGGGGGTATTGATATTGAAACCCTGTTAGGTAAAATTACTGATGGAAAGCCGTTTTCATACCTAAAAGATTCAAACCAGGAAATCAAATCTTCATTTAAATTTTTTAATGACCAAATTGGCTTTGACTTAAATAATTACGATAAAAAAGAAAAAATAATTATTGACCCAACTGTGCTATGGTCAACTTATTATGGGTACAATGGTGATGAACATGGAAGAGCTGTTGCAGTAGATGCAAATGGTTTTATTTATGCAGGAGGTTTTACAAACAGTACTAATTTTCCTGTTCTTAATGGTTATAGTTCTCCGGTTCATCAGGGGTTTGATGGTTGGATAATGAAACTAACACCTTCATTTCAACCGATATGGGTTACATACTATGGTGGAAGTCTGGCCGATGTTTGCAGAACATTGGAAGTTGATTCAGCAGGGAATGTTTTCGCCGGTTTGGAAACCCGAAGTGCAGATATGCCAACCTTTAATGCCTATCAACAAGTTAAGGGTGATACCGATGATTTGTTTATTATGAAATTAAATCCTTCTGGTATTCCATTCTGGGCAAGTTTTTATGGAGGAAATAATCTGGATGCTATGAGAAGGATTAAGCTTAGTAATTTCGGGTACCTTTTAGCTTCAGGGTATTCAAAAAGTACTAATTTCCCAATGATAAACCCAATTCAGGGGATTAATGCCGGTGATGCTGATGCTGTAATAATGAAAATCAGTATGGCAACAGGTTTTCCGATTTGGTCAACCTACTATGGTGGTTCAGGATATGATGAACCAGTTGGAATCACATTGGATAACAACAATAATGTTTTCGTAGTTGGAACTACATTAAGCACCAATTTTCCGGTTCTAAACGCTTTTCAGGGAACAAAGCGAGGCCCCAGCGACATATTCGTTTTGAAGCTGAATGCAAATCTTTCAGTTGCTTGGTCTACCTATATCGGAAGTACAATGGATGATGATGGTAATGGTATAGGAGTAGACAATAATGGTAACTGTTTTATACTTGGAACAACCAAGAAAGGAAATTATCCGATTCTTAATGCATGGGATAATGATTACAATGGTCCTTCTGACGCAGTTGTTACTAAATTTAGTCCAACTGGAAGTATGATATGGTCAACCTATGCAGGAGGGCAGGGAACCGAAGATGGAAATTCCATTGCTGTAGATAATTCAGGGAATGTTTTAGCTACCGGATATACATTAAGTACTTCTTTTCCAATGGTAAATGCAATACAACCGGTTTTTGGTGGAATACATGATGCATTCATCTTAAGGTTTTCCAATACAGGAACTTGCCTTATGTCAACTTATTATGGCGGAAATGGAATGGAACATGCAAGAAGTATAGCAGTCGATAATTCTGGAAATGCTTATATCGTAGGTTCTACTGAAAGCACAAACTTGCTATTGGTTAATCCAATACAAAGTGCAAATGGGTCACTAGGAAATGCTTCAGCAGATTGTTTTATGTTGAAATTAAACTATTCGTTATATGTAAAACCTTTCATCTTTTTAAATGGCAATAATCCAAAATGTAATTTTTCAGATACAGTTTTATTGACCAGCAACAATTCTTTAGGCAATATTTGGTCAAATGGTGCAACAACTCAAAGTATAAATGTTAATCAACCTGGTGGATATTTTGTTACTACTTACGATTCAACCGGAATAGGAGTTAAGTCAGATGATTTAATTATTCAAAATAGTTTACTGGCCGATTATATTTCTGATTCGACCGGATTCAACAACCTATGCAGATATTCTTCTTTTTCTTTAAATACACCAATTATTAATAGCGCAAGTTTTATCTGGATAAATCCACATGGAAATGCTTTACCATTATTAAGTACTTCTATTGATTACTTACAAGATTCTTCCTTAGGCATTTATAGTTGCATAGCCACTATTGGAAATTGTTCAAAAGTTGTAAGGAAAATAAACCTGATTAATTTCTTTGATCAGGTTATTCCTACAGGAATTAGTTATTCTGGCCCGGTTTGTCCAGGTGGTTATTTTACCATAAGTATTGATAGTATTGCAGGTGTTCAGATATTATGGATTGGCCCAAATGGGTTCACCGCAAATTCAAAAACAATTTCAGTATTAAATGCACAGCCCCAAAATTCAGGTATATATTCTGTAAAATGGATTATGAATGGTTGTGAAAGTTCCGTTTCCAATATTTCAGCAATCGTTCATTCAAATCCGGTTGCTAATGCCGGAGGAGATGTGAATTTATGTAGCGGACAAAATGTACAATTGTTAGGTACAGGTGGAGTTAGTTATACATGGTTTCCTAGTGTAGGATTAAGTGCAACAAATATTTCTAACCCAATTGCTTCACCAACAATTTCAACAACCTACATTCTTTCTGTTTTTGATTTAAATAATTGTCAGAATACAGATGATGTTGTATTTACTATTTCAACTTTATCAGTACCGGATGCCGGACAGGACTTGATTGCATGCAATGGAAATAGTAGTATAAACCTTGAAGGAATTGCTCCATCGAGCGGTATAGGTACTTGGACATGCACAACTCCCCCAAAAGCAACAATCCAAAATACAAATAACCCAAGCACTCTCGTTACCAATTTAAAAGTTGGTTCCAATCAATTTAAATGGACAGTTTCTAATGGAATTTGTACTCCTGCTTTTGATTTAGCAATTGTTAAATACACCACAGCTGCAAATTTTGGTTGTATAAAACCATCTAATCTTAAGCAGACTATTAACGGAAACAGTGCCACTTTAAATTGGTCAAATTGTACAATTGCAGATCAGTTTCAGGTTAGATATACAATTAATAATGTTTCTTATAATGTTCTAACTACTAATTTCTCAACTGTCTTGAATAATCTTGCGCCTGGAATTTATACATGGAAAGTAAGACCTAAATGCAACGGAGTATGGTCTGCTTTTTCAATTTCTAAAACATTTGTTATTTATCCAGTTCGTGAAGAAGAAAGTATTACTCAAAAAAGCAATGGTCTTTTTTTATTTCCAAATCCTGTTTCTGACCAATTAAATATTAGTTTCAATATTCAAGCAACAGGTAATTATAAAATTGAAATGATTGATGTATTAGGCAAAGTTTTAAATTCACAAACAGCCGAATTTGAAGAAGGTAATTGGTCTTTAAATTTTTTCACCGGGGAATTAGGTAGTGGCATATATTTTATTCGTTTGACTGGAATTAATAATACAAACCTGATAAATAAATTTATTAAGCAATAGTTAAATAATTTCCGCCACCACAAATGTGCTTCCGCCAATGAAAATCAAATCATTTTCGGAAGCATTTTTTTTTGCTTCATCGTAAGCTGATTGCACGGATGGAAAATATTTTCCTTTCAATCCGATTGATGTTGCTTCTGCAAATAAAATTTTTTCATCCAATCCTCTTGGGATATTCGGTTTGCAGAAATAGTAAATGAAATTTTTCGGAAGCAGTTGCAAAATATTTTTCCGGTCTTTATCACCCACCATTCCTAAAACAAAATGAACTGTTTCTTTTTTAAGTGAATGAATTTGTTCCATCACTTCCATAATTCCAGCTTCGTTGTGACCGACATCAACAATAGTTAAAGGTGAAGAATTTAAAATTTCCCAGCGTCCACGCAATCCGGTAATTTGTTTTGTGTTCAAAAGCGCATGATGAATTTGCTCGTCGGGGATATTAAAATTCTGTTTTCGCAATTCTGTTACAGCAGCAAGCACCGTGCAAATATTTTTCTGCTGATAATTTCCGGATAAATCAAGTGTGTAATCCTGTGATTTATTTTCCGCTGTAACAGTTAGTGTTTGATTAAATCCTGAATATTTTTTTTCGCTTATTTTAAAATGTTCATCTGCAAAAACAATTGGAGCGGAATGCTCTTTCGCTTTTTGAATGAAAATATTTTTTGTCTCTGATTGTGTTTCACCAATCACCACCGGAATATTTTGTTTTATAATTCCTGCTTTTTCAACTGCAATTTTCTGAAGAGTATCGCCCAATAAATCTTTGTGGTCATAACTGATATTGGTTATGACGGATAGGAGCGGAGTGATAATGTTTGTTGAATCCAATCTTCCACCTAAACCTGTTTCAATAACTGCGATGTCAATTTTTTCTTCCTCAAAAAACTTAAAAGATAATCCAACGGTCCATTCGAAGAACGAAGGTTTTATTTCTTCAAACTGCTTCGAATATTTTTCAACGAAGTCAATTACTTTCTTTTCCGAAATCATTTCACCATTGATTCTGATTCGCTCACGAAAATCTTTTAAATGTGGGGAGGTATAAAGTCCGGTTTTGTAACCCGCAGTTTGCATAATAGCTGCAAGCATGTGCGAATTTGAACCTTTTCCATTTGTGCCAGCAATGTGAATGCTCTTGAAATTATTCTGCGGATTATTTAATCTGTTACAGATGGCAATGGTGTTATTCAAATCTGCTTTGTATGCAGCGGCGCCAATGCGATGAAACATTGGCAATTGAGAAAATAAATAATCAAGTGTTTCAGAATATTTCACACCGCAAATATTCTGAGGAAATATTTATTCAAAGAAATATTTCAGGATATTTCTGTTTCCCCAATAGAAAATTCGTTCAGAGAAATTTTATTTCGCCTTGAAATTATAAGTGATGGTTCCGAACTGTTCATCCATCGCAGCAGAGTTCACATCAAACTGTGCAGCCATTGATGCCTGCTTGGCAAGATTTAATAAATAAGTTGATGTTGTTGTCGAACCCTGTGCCGGACCATCTGCAGAAATAACTTTCCCTTGTTTATTCACTTTTATTTTCACTACCACAATTCCGGTTTCTTGCGAATTATTTTTCAATGTTGGTTCCTTCATCATTTTTCTTCCGGTCAGATTGTAGTTGATTCCTTTTCCGTATCCGCCTGGTCCGCCATTAATTCCAGGAGTTCCACTGTATGATGTTCCGTTTGGTGTTCCGTTTGTTTGTCCTTTGTCGCCGGAATGAGTGCCGTCACCTTCACTGGTGCTGTTTGTATTTGTCCATCCTTTAAAAACGGCTTTGGGTTGTTCTTGTTTTTTTTCTTCAGTTTTTTTATCAGTTGGAGTGACTGGTACAATGGTTGTTTTTTTCTTTTTGTTGTCATCCTTCTTTTTTGAATTGACTACCACATCAGAATTTTCCTGCGAAATAATTTTATCGCCTGTGCTTTTTTCAGGAGTAGTTGGTTTCACTGCTTGCGGCAGTACTGGTGCAACATCAGTAGCGATAGGTTGCACATTACCCATGCCATCGTCCATGTAACCGAAATTAATTTCCACGCCACCGCTGTCCCACGCAGGAATCGGAGGTGTTACACCTGTGAGAAAAAAGAAAAGGATAATTAATATTCCATGTATCGCAATGGAGGTTATCATTCCTTTAACCTGATTTTGTTTTTCAATCCGGTCGTTTTCTATTTCAAACAAACGCGCCATAAAATTTAATTTTTATTTTGAACAGCCAGTACCATCCGCACTTTCAGTTTTGCTCCAATGTCGAGTATGTCAACAAAATCCTGAACGCTGAGCGATTGGTCAACTTTTAAAACCACTGATGGGTCAACCAATGTTTTTATTTTTTCTTGTAAAGAAATTTCTAGTGTTTCAATGGTTACCGGAACATCATCAATGGTTACATTTCTGTTGGCATCAACAGAAACATTAATCATTTTTTTTGCTACAGTTTGTTCGCCTGTTGCTCGAGGTAAAATCAGTTTGATCACTGACGGATTTACCATTGTTGAAATAATTAAAAAGAACAACAGCAACATGAACATAATGTCGTTGAGCGAGCTGGTACTCACTTCTGAACTAAGGCGACTTCTTCTTCCTCCTCTGAGATTCATTATGATGTAGGTTCCTGAATGAGGTCAACAAATTCTATTGCGTTGCTTTCGAGTTGGTAGCTCACTCGGTCAATCATGCTGTTCAGATAGTGGAAAGCGATGTGCGCAAAAATTCCGACAATCAAACCGGCAGCGGATGTAATCATCTTTTCGTATAAACCACCGGCGATAATGTCAATAGAAATATTTTTTTCGATCGAAATGGTGTAGAAAATCTTTATCACGCCACTGATGGTTCCAACGAATCCCATCATCGGAGCAATACCTGCTATGATTCCGAGCCAGCTTACATTTTTTTCCAAACGATAAATTTCCAGTTTGCCTTCGTTCTCTACTGCTGATTCAACTTCCTTAATTGGTTTGCCGATTCTTTTTAGTCCTTTCAACAGCAAGCGCGCAATCGGTGTGTTTTGATTTTTGCAGTGTGCAATCGCTGCTTCCATTTTTCCATTCACCAAATAATCGCGAATGCTTTTTATAAAATTATCGTCAATTCGCGAGGCTTTTCTGATGGTTAAAAATCTTTCAATGGTAAAATAAAGTGCAAGCACCGATAGAATTCCAATTGGAATCATTACCCATCCACCCTTCATCAGCATTTGCAAAAAACTGAGCGACTCAGCCGGTTTGCTAGAATTTACGAGGTTGGAAGTTATGCCGGTAACTGCATCCTTAAAAGAATCAGTCGCCATGATTGTATCTAGTAGTAAGCTCATGTTTTGTAGTATGCCTGTTTAAACGAGGTAAGTTTCTCTTTTATTGCTTCAACAAATTTATTTCCTGTGTTAGGAGCAATAGCATGGTAGATTCAACAGATTCAAATTGCTTGTAGTTAATTGTAGGCAATTTTTAGAATACAACAGAAATTTGACTCGTGGCAATTAACTATTTATTCTTATGAATTTATTTAGAAAACTATAGATGTAGATAATAGGGTGAGAGTAATTCCATAAAACGATTGGAATATTTTCCGCCTTTTTCATGAATGAATATTTTTTCTTCTGAAAATTTATCAGGATGGAAGGAAAATGAAATGATATGAAGATGCGGAGCTTTTTCTTCGGAAGAAAAAATTATGAATTTATTTTCCGGAAATAAATGTTGGATGAAACAATATTTTTCAAAGGCATTCATCTCATTTGGCGGAAGCATGATAAATGCTTTTCCGTTTTCACTGAGATGTTTTGAAAGAATGATGGATAAGTTTTCGTGCGAAAGTGAATCATTGTGTCTAGCCAATGATTTCCGTTCGTCAGCATTTTTTTTATGTGAAGTGAAAAATGGTGGATTGCAAACAATCAAATCAAATTTTGAATTATCATATTCACTCCATAATAAAATATCTGAATGAATTACTTTCACTTTCTCTTTCCATAAAGAGTCTGAAAAATTTCTTTCAGCTAAATCTGAGGAAAGTTTATCTACTTCAATTCCAAGAATATATGATGCTTGTGATTTTTGTGCAATCATTAATACTAGCAAACCTGTTCCTGTTCCAATGTCGAGAATTGATTTTGCATTTACGGTTTCAATCAATGCACCAAACAGGCAAGCATCAGTTGTAACTTTCAATGGCGCACCTTCCTGATGTACAATGAATTTTTTGAATTGAAAATGTGGGTTACTCATTAAAATATAAGCTCATTAATCAGATGCCTTTTATTCTGTCAATCAACTTAGCAAATGCATCTGAATTGATTGCTTTCATCCGTCCGCGTTGAATCATCATGCCATCAGCATTTGATTTTAAATCATAGGTGAAAACAAAATCTTTTTTGTCAGTAAATAAATCGGTAAGACCAAACCGTAAATCGTGCAGACGGACTTCACCAGAACTATCAGTAGTTAAACAATAATAGCCTTGTGAAAACCGAATTAGTCGCTGAACCCTGGCATCATATATATATTGATTGGCTAGTTCATGTTGCGCTGGTGTAAATGAAAGATGAATACTGTCGGATTTATCAAATACTGAATAGTAACCTGTATAAAATCCTTTGTCGTCTTGTGCCAGTATGTACCATAAAAAATTATTCAGTGGTGATGGCGTGGTCATGTAACGGTTTTCATTGATTCCATTCGATTTGAAATTCGCTTGTGTAACAGCATCAATTTTTGCTTTGTTGAAAAAAGTGTAACACAAATAAATCAATGCCGGAATCAAACCAATGAGTGCCCATGTAGTTCTTCCGCTGCTGAATCTTTTTTTGATTAACAATGCAATAGCTCCAAATAAAAGCGATAGCGTAAAAAACGGGTCGGCTACAAAAATGGTGTTGAACGAAACCCGGTAATGACTGAATGGTTCAAACCAACCAGTTCCATAAGTCGTGAATGAATCAATTAAAATATGTGAAAACATTCCACAGCCCCATAACAATAACCAACCTGAAAATTCGAGTGACTGATTTCTTCTTCGGAAATAAATGGCGGCAAGAATGGAAATGAGAATTGCAAACAAAATAGAATGCGTGAATCCTCGGTGCGTAAGCAAACTTTGATCAACTGAAACAAAAGGTGAAATCGCAACATCAATATCCGGAAGGCTATTCGCAATCGCTCCCCAAAGCATTGCTTTCTTTCCTAGTTTTTTTCCGGCGATTAATTCACCTTCAATCATTCCAAGAACAATGTGTGTGATTGAATCCATTTTTAATTTGTTGGTCTTTTTAAAAAATTATTGTTTTTGGTTTTTATGTTTTTCCAATTCATTCGCAATCATCCTTTTTACTTTTTCATTTAACTGCGAAATATCGTCTATTGTCATTCCTTTAACTGAAATTTTTTCCAGGAAAATTGTTTTTGTTTTTCCGGGCAAAAGCTTAAAAAACGAATCACGAGGTAAAACACTTGTGGCATTCAGATATACCAATGGCACAACAGGTGTTTGTGTGTCAATTGCAATACGAAATGCTCCATCGTAAAAATGACTTAATAGTTCTTTGGTATAATTAAAACCTCCTTCAGGAAAAACTATGATACTGATGTTTTTTGATAATACATGTTTTAAAATTCGAACACTTTTCGCTCGATTTTCTTTATTCGCACGGTCAACCAGAATAACTCCGTAGCGATAAATCCAACCAAAAAAAGGAATACGACGAATCTCAGTTTTTCCCAATGCACGAAATTGTCCGTGCAACGAAAGCATAGTAATTGGCGCATCCAAATAACTATCATGATTCGCTACATAAATAAAAGGTCCGTCCTTTTTGTTAGGCTGTTTTCCCTCATTTTTGTGTCTCAGTCCGCAGAAAAAATACCATACTATTGCCCATAATTTTATTAGTAAGAAAATAATGTTTCCGCCAATGTAAATTCCGAAAAGGGCGGCAATAACCATAAAAGGTATAAATATGAACATCAGCAAAATGAACATTGTACAAGCGTAAATTCGATAGAAAAAGAGAAATAATTCGTTCATGCAATCTGAGTATTCATTGCGAAATGTATTTACTTTCAACTGATTCAGTTTTTAAATTTTTATTC
>Ga0209596_1001733_pt1 | contig 18447 bp, 22 predicted proteins | sample M_130807_MF_Meta_FD_187314 | JGI IMG/M metagenome (GOLD analysis project Ga0209596, IMG submission 187314) | Freshwater microbial communities from Lake Montjoie, Canada to study carbon cycling - M_130807_MF_MetaG (SPAdes) (version 2) | ecosystem: Environmental > Aquatic > Freshwater > Lake...
GGAATTGCTCCCTTTGCCTCATCGCTGACGACTCTTTCCTGAAACCTTTTTTGTTCGTCCACAAGCCTTGCTTGATCATCTTCTGTCCATTTGACACGCTTGTCATAAAGGCTTTTTTGATATTTTTTTTGCAAATAAGTCAAGACTTCGCTATGTCCCTTTTGTGTGTCGGTCAATGCATATCCCGCCACATCAAACAAAGGCAATCCATTTGCCGAAAACGACACTCTGGCGTGTCTTGGTCCTGTTGGGGCATCAAGGATTCTTCCGCCTGCTTGTGCAAGAACCGGCGCTGGAACAACTGTTCCAGCGGCAACAAAATGCAGCGATCCCTGAAATCGCATTCTTACAACGGGAAGCACTGAGGAAAGATTTGCTAATGGAAGTGAAATTCTTCCTGGATTAAGACCAGTGTTGGCATCCACGCCAGTGTGGATAAGTGCGCGAGGACTGGTAATTCCAAAAAAATCACTCGATCCATGTCCGGTTTGCACGGTTGCATTTGTTGCAATACCGGCCCATTCACGTTTTTTTGTAGGATCATTCAGAATTCCAAGACTTCTAGCCAAATATCCTCTTTCAGTTGTCAGTGTTGAGCGAACTTGCAATCCCAAGGATGCTGTACTATCATCAGTAACTGGAGGAAGCATTGAAAATCCTCCAAAGTCATTTTGCGCAGGAAAAATATATCGAAATCCGTACGATTGCTGATCTATGTTCCTTGTTTTTTCTAATTTATTGCGAAGTGTTTGTTTTTCAACTTTAATATTCTGTATTGTTTTTTCAATTGCAATTTTTTCAGCAGGAGATGCAAGAAGCAGCTTGAATCTTTCCGCACTTTCGCGTCTTTCTGCATCTGTAATTTCTGCCAGAATTGGCAATTGGGCTTCTGTCAGCATTGGGGTTACATGAACGCTTCTCTGAAATGTTACAGGTCGGCCCCTCACGCCTTCCCTTGACCGTAGGCGGTCTGGACTTTGCATATTTCCTCCAGCAAGGATTCCTGTGTGAAATGCAAATCCGCCAGTCGTAACTACGCCATTGTCTCTCAGGTCTTCCGGAGCAATATCCCAGCCAGAATACCTGTCTTCCGATTTTATGGGACTAATTGCTCCATCTGCACCCATTTGATGAGCGTGAACAGCACCGCTCTCGTCAACTGCGTACGTTTTTTCAGCTATTTCCCTCACATTCAATGCCGCGTTCGGTCGTGCAATGCTTTTGGGAAGTACGCCCAGTTGTAATCCATCCGGCCTTCCGGCATTCCATTCTAGTGTTCTATCTTGTTCGTTTCTCGTTATATGAGGAGCAACGTGATGAACAAGAACGTGCTTGCCAAAAATCTCAGGTTTTCCATCATCACCAAGAACAACTCGTTGTACCGAAAGCGGATTAACATGTTCGTCCATATTTGCCAATGACGTAACGCCACGCGAACGCTGATCAAGCAAATCTCGCGGCAGGGTTATTGGCCGTTTGCCCCCGACAATTTGCGCAGGTAATGTATCAAAATCTGTTGGATCGTTGAGTTGACGCGCTTGAGCTATCCCTACAAGTTGGTCGGTAGTAAGTGCTTGAAATCCTTCAACGTGGTCTTTTAGAACGGTTCCCATGTCTGGACGTTCATTTTCGCTGGTCATGTGCTGTGGAGGCCTTACCGAAACAGTTTTATCAACGGTTGGAAAATCCGCATGAGTTTCATCATTGGGAGAAAGCGTTACTTCAGGCGCAGAAGATTCAGCAGGAGGAGTGCCAATATTTAAATCTGCAAATAGATCATCGGCTCTTGAAAGTGCACCGGATTTTTTAAATGCAATAGCAACCATCAAATTCTCACTTTTCTGCAGACTTTTTTACCCAAGAAGGAATTTCAATTCCACGATCAGTTAGCAGCAAATGCAAGGCGCCGTTTTCTCTCCTGTATGTTAACAGTTCTGAAGCAAGTTCTGACAACTTTGACTGCAGCCTCTGAATTTCTTCCTCGTATTCCTTTTTCATGTTTTCCATTTCAACCCTGTGCAAAAATGTGGATTCTTCCAATTCCTTTTTCAAGGAATCCAGATCATTTTTTATTTCTTCCCTATAGCTTTTGTTTGCCGTCAGCAGTACATTCACTTCTTCAGTAAGTGCACGTTGCTTTTCGTACATTGAACGCTGCTCGGCAATGTTCAGCGCCGTTGATGCGTTTCTCTTTTTTCGATAATGATCCCAAACCTTATTTGTCGTGAATGTTGCAATTGATGCCAAAACCGGAGGCAATGAAGATTGTGCGTACTGGAGAAATGGTTCCATTTCCATCAGTCATTATCCTTGGCTTTTTTTTCGTGATCATAATACACCGCAGGATCGGCAACATTTACCAAACCCAATCTTTGAACAAGGGGGTTGTTCTCAAACTCCACGGAAGCGCGAGGAGCGTACATATCGCCCTTGCACGGCATCGGGAACGGAAAGAATCCATCGCCCGAATCAATGATTTTGCCCGATTTGTCATAAAGTGGTTGCGGTGGCTTGACAGGCATTGGCATGAGCACCTGCATGGATGCCATGGAATAATTCAATATGATGCAATTGTGTTGTTTCATGCAACTTCCGCATGAAGGAGCCTTGTTTCGTTGTGGTCTTGAACCATGGATTACAATATCTGGATCTTCCTCTGGATTGTCCTGCCTTGTCAACTGCACTCTCATAAAACTTTTCCTTATGATATACTTTTTTTAATTCTTCAGGGAGAGGCAACGATCATGGGAGTGATTTTCCAAAAGAAAATATCGGTGTATGCTCGCACCGCAAATATGTTGCGAAAATCATTAGATGAAATTAGTGAGCAATTTCCCCGCGATGTTCCTAAAGAATATACCATTTTTGATGATCAGATCATTGAAAAATCAAAGGCTTTCAAATTTCATTCCATTGAGAATTTGCAAGGAAGCTTTTCCGAACTTCTCAGTGTTTTTGAATTTGTGGATCATCTGCAAAAATCCGAAAATCTTGAAAAAAGCCTTGGCGGCACCCGGGCACCACAAAGAAGGCCAGTGGCATTGCCATCTTCCGACAAGTTTATCGGTCATATTGGCACGGGAATGCGTCCTTCAACAAAATCTTCAGTACGTGGAGGACCTCCTCGTGCATCAATGCCGACTGCAAGTATCCCGCCATCCGAGCAATCCTCAGCAGGGATGTCCGCATTGTTTTCGGGCAAAAAAAATGTCCCTGTTTCAAAAGAAAATTGGGCATTTCATCCTGATCTCGCAGAAGGAGGATTTGCCTTTGTCCAGCATCCTTTCGATCAGGATTCCCCGCAATGGTGCAGGATCGTTTCCGTTGGCAAGCATGGTGTTAGCGCAAAGGATATTGACAACATCATTCGGAACATTCGATGGGAACATATTCATGACATAAAATCCCCTGTGCATGACAAGCATGTTGGCGGAGATCACCGGGAAGCAATGCTCGAACTAGGGCGCATGGGAATGCCTAATGAGCCGCAACAGCTTACGCCCCGACAGCTTATTGAGGCTGAAGACCTGCTTCGTGACATGAAGGCGCCTTTGGAAAGCGATCTTATTACCGACACTCATCCGGATCGTGATGATGCCTATCAAAATCTCATTGAGATTGGCGCTCCGCTTGATGCAATTTCTGCAACAAGGAAGACCAAGGCTACGCTTGATGACCTTCCTGATTACATGTCTGATCTTCTGCTGCAAGCGCAGCAGAAAGGTGCGCCCCTTGACGTGGACAAGCTGGCAAATTTCTCAAAAAAGGATATTCTTGCGGTGCTGAAATATTATTTCAAGGAAGATGCGCAAAAAGATGAGTCTGAATGAGCCAATCATCGACATTTGGGAAATTACCATGCCTGATGGCATGTTGATCAGAGATGAGATAGAATACACCTACGGACTCTCGGTCACCGGAATTTCCCTGGTTCCAAGACGGAACCGAAGAATCGTCACTGAAGAGGATGGCACCGAGCAATACATGCCAGTGCCTGAAAATTTTGTGGAAAATCGCGCAGAGCTGTCTGCTATACTGGATAAATGGCAGGAGATCGAGGGGAAAAATCAGGAGAACGTCTCGAATAGAGAAAAAAATTACGTCAGATACTCAGCGTGGATGAGGGAGCACCTTCCGGACGGTCTTCTCACGACATTGCTGTGTGCCGGTGCCACAAAGACTTAACGGAGAATCCCATGATCAGAATATCCCTAGTCAATAACCATTCTCATGAGTTATTTGATAAGTGCGTGTCTTTTTACGGCGACAGTTTTGAATATCAGGAAACAAATAAACTTCCGTCTTCAGTGAGTAAATTTCAAGCCAAGAAGATTCTTCAGGAAATCAAAACAACATCGGTTGGGAGTTCCAAGAAGTACCGTGTTGTCATTGAGATTTTTGATCCAACAGAATCGGATGTGTCATTTCTTGATATAGTAACCCCATAGTAAGAGATTATATATACTTACCCCTCACTGGTATCCCCGGATTTATCATAAAGAGGAGAAGATAGTATTCTTACTGAGGGGTTAGAGAGAATTTTCATAAATTTGTCAGGAGGATCCGGATGGACAATGAGATGTGCGCAAACTGTGGTGTCAACAAGGCGATGCATATTGCCGAGATTCAGCCGAAGGCGAATATTCAGCTTGGCAAGCGACATGATGTCTGCGATCCATGCCTCGATGTTGTAAGAAACCGGATGGCGGGTGATGGCAACAAGCAGTTCGTTGTAAAGGGCAGGAAGTAATCGTTTTTTGATATGATGGAACTGGAGGTTTTTGATGTCAACGGAAAAGCAACTGGTTTTTGCGAAGAGGATGTTTCGTCCTAGGTCCAACACTGGACACGCAGTTGTTGGAGGATTTCATCTTGGCGATGGTTCTGATCGCGCATTAAATACCGGGCCAAGAGGCGCCTCTCAGGGATCCAACAAAATTCGGCCTTATGGTCGTGCAGTAAGGGGACGCGATATGCGAATCCTGTCTACATCGTTTGCTCCCATGACCAATGGCGAGATTCTTCCTCCTGAGGCATTGCTTGCGGAGACGCCTCCTCCTGTCGTTCGAACCAAGGTTGTCGTGCGCGTATCCAAGAAGCCCGATCCATCCGAGGTTCTTGCGTTGAGACAAGTCGGCAAGGACAAAGTCGAGGCTGTTGATGGTACTGGCGCCAAGAAAAAAACATCTGATTTGCCCAAGGAAATTGTTGTGGATCTTGCAAAAGCGTATGGTCACATAAAGACGGTTTCCGTCACAGATGAGGATCTTGATCTCGCTGCGCATCTTGAGGTATTGAGTATGATTCCACAGGGATTGCGTGATGCACGGGGAAACCTTACTGGTCTTGCAAAATCCCTACGCGCTGCCGGTGTCCTTACCAAACATGATGCGCTTGTGAAGGCACAGCAGCTTCGTCGTGGTTCAATTTGATATATAATGTATGAACAGGAGATGAAAATGGAAAAGATCAAGAAGTCCTATTACGATGAAACCCTGATTAACAATCTTGCTACCATGTTGAGGATGCCAAGAGAAGAAGTTATCGACAAGCTTTGGGCCAACAAGGTGCTTACCACCAAGGTGCAAAAAGCGACTAGAGACGATCCGATGAACAACCCAGAAGCTTTGAACAACCGTGCATCATTCAACGCGAGAAAACCTGCAGTTGCGGAGCGTGAAGCACAGGACAGAGCTGATGCGGCTACTGCTAATGGCCCAAAACCCAAGCACAGCTTGGCTTATTTGCAAGGATTTAACGAAAGTGGCGCAATGGACAAATTGCCTTTGAGCAAAATTTCATCCATGGTCAATGCAAAAGCAGATGATTCCTTGGAGAGTTCTTTGGTCAACAAGGGAATTTCCGATGTCAATCCGTACATTGGCACACAGTATGACATCACCAATGTCGAGTCATTGTCACGGCTTTTGGGAATGCCCGAGTCGGAAGTGATCGGCAAGCTGACCAAATCCCTTTTCCGAAAGGGCGTCAACAACGAAGATGATGGTTCATTCATGGCTGACGAGGAAATGCCTCCGGAAGAGGGAGAAGAAGGAGAGGAAATGCCTCCGGAAGAGGGAGAAGAAGGAGAGGAAATGCCTCCGGATGGGGAAGAAGAAGGTCGACCGGTCGCACGTTCGCTTGCCAAGCCAGGAATGCCGTTGGCTCGAAGCCTTTCGCTGCTTGATGTGTTCTATGCATCTCCGTCCGGATCGCAAAAAAAAAACTAGCTAAAGGGGAAGAGGCACAACTTGGCGTTGATCGCGCCGTTCTTGGAACGCAGGGAGGATCGATGTGGAGACCTGTAGGGGGCGGCATTCCCGAAGCTCGGCAAAAAATTGCAGAGTTTTTTGGGGCGCCCAAGGCTGACAATCAACAGCAAAATGTTACGGCGCCCAAGACTGCAAAAAAGCCTAGGATTGCAACACCTGGAGTTGTGAGGCCCAGAAGGATGGGTCCGATGGGTCCCGGCAGGATCCAGGCAGCTCAGATAGCTCAGCTAGCTCAGCAAAGAGCACGTAACCCTGGCGATTTGGCTGGCAGCTCGTAGGTTTACAAAGGTTTTGCCATTAATGAAAAACGTGACAGCGTTACAAAAATTGAAGAAGAGTCTTAATTTTCAGCAACAGGTCTTGCTGCGTTTTTCCGCTTCGTTGATGAAATCGGCTACGGATCCGGCGGCGGCGGATCCGCCAGTTCCGTTTCAACCTACGCCGCCTGCTATTCCAAATCATTCTGCTTCCTTTCGCGGATTTCCTCCTTCTTCACCCACGGGTTCCAATCCTGCCGCAAGTGTGTATTCGGATGCGGAAAAAGCCGTAAATGGCTCCATCGGCGGTGAGGCATTACGTCATTCACTTGCAACTCATGTTGACAAGAAACGCGTTGCGCTCAAGGCAAAGACTCCTGATGGTGTTTATTTCACTCCTCATGGAGAAGCGCTCGAAGCTCTTGATCAAAGTCGCGGACTTCTCACGCAGGATGGAACGCAATTTGAAGCAGGCATGCTTGCTGATCATGTTCATGATGCAGCAAAAGATCATTTGGAAGACAAAACGGGCGCACTCAAGAAACTAGAACAGGGCCAAACTCCGTATTCTCCCATTACTCATGAATTGCTCAAACTATCTGGACATTCCGCACGAACTACTGCGCAAGAAGCGCGAAAACTTTCCGAAAACAATGCTGACCTGAAAGCAAAAATTCAAGAGGCATTAAAAGAAAATATTAGCGATACGGAAAAAAATTTCCTAACCGCAACGATGGAGAGATTTAACAATCCTGAAATTGCACAAACACGAAAAAGCTTTGAGGATGCTTTTGTAAATAATAACTCTCCAGAAATAGAGAAGGCGCGAGCGCAGGCCAAGAAACAAATGCAGTTGGAAGATGAGTACAAAGCCAAAGCAACTCGCCTGCTGTGGGATCAGCTTGACAAACATATAAAAAACAATGGAACCATTGAGAATTTCAAGGGTGATTACTCAAGTCTTGGTCCTGATCCAAAACTCAAGCACTCCGAAAAAGCCCTCGAAGAGGCGGCGGCAGAACAAGGAAAAGCTGCATGGATTCAACATCGCATTGATTCGGCAAATCCTGAATATGCGGAATCAAATGCGTCTTCGGACTATTGGGGAAAACGAGGATTGTCTGCAGACATAAGAAGTATTCCTGGAAGAAATGGGGAACAAGCAAAGCTTTTGGGATGGAATTATCTCCCGATTGCAATTGCCCGGAAAAAGGCCGAGGAAGAGCAGGGCAGGAATCTTTCCTCTCAAGCACGGGCATTCCGGGGCACTGCATCTCCTTACGGAATCAATCAGTATGTTCCGCAAAGTCAACTGGAGGCAGAATTCCTTGAGAAAAAGGGCGCCCAGTGGGCTTCTGCTGCAAAACAGAAATTTGCAAACAATCTTGCAAAATGGAAAAAATCACAAGCGGAAGAATCTGACGCGGCAAACAAGTTGAAAATGCTTGAAGATGATCCTTCGTCGCGTTCAATTCTTGGCACATCAGGAATCGATTCCCGCAGGAAACAATTGCAAGATCTTGTTTCACAGGCAAGAGCGAAGACAATGGCATTTAAAAAAATTCTTGATAACAAGACATTGCATAACGAACTTCTTTCGGAAGATGATCACCATGATCCGTATTTTCTTGATGCAATAAGAAGATTGCATAACGCAGGCGGTGCGTTTTTTGATCCACGAACAATGCGAGTTGATCAAGACACTCGCTATCAAATATCACAGCATAACGAAGTTGAACATCGGCGTGATCTAGCCGAAGCCGCACAAGGAGCCCGAGAAACCGCACAAGGAGGAGCACGACAAGGTGGCGTTCGAAGGCGCGGCGGGGGACTAAGTCGGAGAAGAGGGCAAAGGGATCCGCAGGAAGCAGCTGCAGACCGGCTCTCAATCCTTATGGACCGCGATCCTAACGATCCCGGTCCTGGCGGTTCCGGTCTTGGCGGTCCCGGATCCGACGGTTCCGAATCTGACAACCTCAGTCCTGACCCTAACCGCCGACTCGTGGGATATTCCATGCTCAAGAAGCTGTCTGATTCCGATCATGCAGCACTAGGAAATGGAATCACGTATGAAGCACCAACATCCGGCAATGATGATGACACGACCATTGCTGCAGTGAACGCTACTTTTGCAAAAATATTTCCAGCAAATGCTTCTGATGTTGAAGCCAACATTGAAAAATTGAAGGGCTTGTTCGGGGAAGCAACAATGAGACCGTGGCTTCGTGGCGCCACGACTCCAGCCGCCGGTGTTGCCAGTATATTGGAAACCATTAAAGAAAATATACAAAGAATTGGACCGGGCGCAGGACTTGATCTTCTTCGAAAATTGGGAGTCCAAAACGTTCCTCCAGTGCAGTCAGCGGCGATTGATCATGTTAGCCATATTAACAGCAAATTGGATGAAGCGATAGATAAAGATACGTCATTTCTCTCACCTCCGAGCATCCTCCGCGCGTTTGTCACGAATCGTGTAAAGAGTGGGCCAGCTAGAACAGACCCGAAGCGAATAAAGGATATCGTAGATGATATTACTAGATACCGTAAGTCAGAAGAATACCTTAAAGACTCTCTTCGACCGGCTCTAACAAGTTTGGACAGTGCAATCGCGTCGATGCGAAGAGCTGGGCAAGAACCGCAATCCGAACAACTAGCTAAACGCGATAGGCTGTCCACATTATTGGGCGCGAGAGGCAATGATTTTCTTAAGCAATATATGGCGTTTAGATCACACAAATCAAAGCTTGATCCGGAAACAGGAGTGCCCAAAAATGGACTAAATCATGAATTTTTGCGCAGCTTGTTTTCTGATGTGCTAGGGACTACATTATCAGGACATGAGCAAAGGAAGGAATTCTTTAACGGAAAGTTTTGGGAGCATCTCAAACATGATCCTGATTCTGTAACAGAAAAAAAATTCAATGAGGAATTGGGTAAATTATCTGAAGACGAAGATCCTCGGCTGCAAAAATTCTTGGATGCACTAAATGCACGAGCCAGCCAAGACGATGTCGAAGCCGTCGATGCGCCGGTCGAAGATGAATAGAGCAAATAAAATTTACTTTTGGAGGAAATGAAATGGCAAAGCGTAGTAAAATAAAGGGATCCAACAGGGGCGACGTTCCAAAGCACATTCCTCACGGGGCAGATGATTCAAGTTCAAATCAAATGGACGATGGGGATTATCCTGATGATCATAAAGGAATCGGAGCTATCACGGATCATACCGCAGAGAGCGTGGCAAGATCTCTTAACGCGCAAACAAACATGTTGCGTAATCTTACCAAGGGATTGCTTCATTCATTGCTTGAAAACAAGTAGTCTATGGTCGATGAACGGCTCTCCATCTGTTTGAGCCGATCATCTCTGCCTCCTGACTCCTAGACAACGCGGAAAGCATTCCCATGATCCGGTGCGACGTGATATCCAATCCCGGCTCAGGCTGAGGCGTGGATTCGCGTCGGTACTCGATCATTGCCTGAATGATGTCCCTGCTGTCCATGCCCTCTGGTCCCGAAGCCTTGAGAATGTGCGAGAGCAGTGTTCTTGTTTGCTCGCGAATTTTCTTGAGTTGGACTTTCTTGCTCCTGTTGGTTTTCTTTTGAATCATTTTGGCATTTGAAAAAAGAAACTCCTCATTCGTTGCGTAATCTGGTAGATCGATATCCTCAATGCCCATTTGCATGCAATTGCCTTGGATATCAAGTACCCGGGCGCGTTGCTGCATGATAAATTCAGAAAGATTTGAAAACTCCTTCAAGGCACTTGACAATGTTTGAAGCTCTAGCAATAAAGAGTTTCTTGCCTGCACTCTTGATTCGTGATCAAAAGATTCTGTATTTTGTGATTTTTCAATTGACACAAGATATTCTTTTGCGCGATTTATTGAAATCAATCTGTTTGCGCGTTGTTCATTCTTGTCCTTGGGCATGAACATTTTTCGAGATTCTGCTGTTTCCATGCGAACTTCTTTCCAGTTAACCGTAACAACGTGTCTTCTCATGAATTTTTCATCCAGAAAAATGGTTACATTTTTATAGCGTATGGATTGTATCTTTCCAAACAACACTTTCCCTCCAAGATGCACGTAGACACGCAATCCTATTGATATCGAAGTGTCGGGACTGGCATCTTCCATGAGCGCTGATTTCTGCACGATTGGCAATAACGATCCTGTTTTGTCAGACAACATGAGATTGTTATTTTTCTAGCTTTTCAAAGCCATATTTGTCAAGAGGAATTGATTTCTCAATGGGTCCCATATTCTTGTGCATTTTTTCAACATCGCACACCGGACAAATATCAATTTCAAGTGGTACTGGGCTATTGCGCGAAGATACATTCGCCTTGATCAACGGTCTTCCGCATTTACATCTTCCAAGTTGTGACATGATTCTACTCCTCTGTTATAGTATACGCGAAAAATCGCAAAAAGAAAATACAATTTTTACAGACTCCTTGGACAATGCTTGCCGTTCGCAAGCATGAAATTCCTTGGCGGGATTGGTATGATCTATGAACATCCGTGATTGGCCCCGGCTGGCTTGTCTAGCCTAGGGCCAATCTTCGTTCAGAGGAGAAGAAAGTATGTTTTCAAATTTTGGAGCCCGTGAATTGTCGTTGCATTTTCCCCAAGATGGCTTGTCTTTTGTGCCCAAGTTTTCTACCGATGTTGACGGAAATCCTTTTTCCGAATCAGTCATTTGGGAAAAATCTTCGGTAACTACCGGATCGGGCAAGATCATTGAAAATGTCGAATTTCCTTCCTTCTGGAGCGACAATGCGCGGATTCAAGTAGCGGAGAAATATTTCCGCCGCGCTGATGTACCCCAATTTCCAATTTCCGATGGCGTTTATGATCGTCACGAGGCTGCACGGCGCGGAATTGATTGGCAAGCTCTCCCTACGGGACCGGAAACATCCTTGAAGCAGGTGGTCAACCGACTCGCTGGCGCCTTGACGTATTGGGGAATCGAGTTTGGATATTTTTCCAGTCTTTCCTCTGCTCAGGCATTCTATTCCGATTTGACTAGCATGATGATTCACCAGCAAGGTGCCTTGAATTCTCCTCAATGGTTCAACACCGGGATTCATTGGGCGTACGGAATCACTGGCGATCCAAAGGGACAGTTCTACTTCGACATGGAACTGCAGAAGGCGGTCGAGTCGGTGAGCGGCTTTGAGCATCCTCAGGCCCATGCGTGTTTTATCCTTGGCGTCAAGGACGATTTGTTCGGTCCGAATGGTGTATTTGACACTGCTCGCCGTGAGGCACAGATCTTTTACTTTGGCAGTGGATCAGGCTCAAATTACAGCACTCTTCGCGGCAAGGGCGAGCCCGTAAGCGGAGGTGGTGTCTCCAGCGGCATGATGAGCTTCCTTGACATCTACGATGTTGGGGGAGGGGCAATCAAATCCGGCGGCAAGACGCGTCGAGCAGCCAAGATGGACATTTGCTCTGACACACATCCCGAAGTGCGGGAGTTCATCCAGTGGAAAATGCGGCAGGAAAAAATGGTCCGCATCCTCATTGAGGCTGGGATGTCAGCCGGATTCGAGGATGAGGCGTATCGCACGGTGCGTGGCATGAACAGCAACAACACGGTTGCGTTAAGCCATGATTTCTTCAACGCGCTGAGGAATGACGACACATGGAAACTGCGTCGCGTCACCGACGAGTCTGTCGTGACAAGCGAATTTCCTGCAAAGGAAATGTGGAATGACCTCGTGTACTGCACGTGGTTCAGCGCCGACCCTGGCATTCATGCGACCGACACCATCAATGAATGGAATACGTGCATCGGTGACGAACGAATCGTTTCAAGCAACCCATGTAGTGAGTATCTTTGGCTGAATGAGACTGCATGCAACTTGGCATCCTTGAATCTTGTCAAGTTCTATGACGATGAAACAAACATCTTTCACGTCGACAAGTTCCGCGACGCCGTGAACATCTGGCAGACAACACTGGACATTACCGTGTCCATGGCGCAATATCCGGCCCGGGACATCTGTGAAAAAAGCCTGCAATATCGCACGACAGGATTGGGATACACCAATCTTGGCGGACTCCTCATGCTCATGGGATATGGTTATGCGTCGGAAGAAGGGCGTCAAGTTGCCGGGGCGGTCACAGCCATCCTGGGGGCGCAGTCGTATGTGCAGTCAGCCGCACTGGCAAAGTCGGTTGGTCAGTATCCGGCGTTCGAGCGCAATCGTGAGCATCACCTGCGTGTGATTCGCAATCATCGTCGCGCTGCCTACGGAAAGCATGATTACGAAGGCGTAACGAAGAAACCTGCAGGACTCTCAACAAAGAAATTCCCCGATGCGCATTCGTATCTTCTGGATTCGGCACAGTCAGCATGGGACTTGGCGTTGCATTATGGTGAACAGTTCGGATATCGTAATGCACAAGCAACCGTACTGGCGCCTACGGGAACAATCTCGTTTGCCATGGATGCCGATACGTTTGGCATCGAGCCTGATTATGCACTGATCAAGTACAAGGCGCTTGCTGGTGGAGGATACGCGGTCATTGTAAATCGTCTTATCGATCCGGCATTGAAAAATCTTGGCTACACATCCGGTCAGCGTCTTGATATCATTAACTTTGTAAATCGTGATGGCGGCGTACAAGGAGCTCCGCATTTGCATGAAGAGCACTACTCCATTTTCGATACTGCGGTTCCATCGACAAAGGGTGGTCGGTACTTGCAGCCACGAGCTCATGTTGAGATGATGGCGGCTTGCCAGCCATTCCTTTCCGGCGCAATTTCCAAGACCATCAACATGCCTGAAGACTGCACTGAGGAAGATATTTCTGATTCATACATTCATGGATATGAATTGGGACTCAAGGCAATTGCTGTCTACCGTGCAAACAGCAAGGCGGCATCGGTCATGTTCACAAGTGCTGAGGGACTCAAGAAGCGACAGACACTCGACCTCGGATCACACGAGTTCGACATCAAGCAGATTTTTGGCAGTCACTTTCCGCACGAGGAACCCATGCCATTCTATTCTGAAACCACTGATTATGCCGAGCCAATTGAAATGCCCACCTATGGATGCAAGGATGGCGTCTGCGCCGTCTAAGGAGTGACAATGGCAGACTATACAGATTTAAACGTTTATCATGATGTTGGTCCCGTTCTCGAAACAACATCACGTGTGTCGCTCCCGGTGGTGGGAGCGACAAACCGATTCACTACGTCAGTCAGCAGGGATGGAGATCCGATAAATACTGCGAATGTTCAACTGCAAGTCTTGGACTCTAGCAATGTTCTTATTTATCCCGCAAACAACACTGCTATGTTTTCAAACATTTCAGTTGGCGACAATGGCGAGTTCAGAACCGGCGTCTTGACTGGCTTGAATGGAAGCAGAGGGAAAAATTACGTCATCGGAGAACAGATCACGATAGTGCAGGAACTTGGCGGTGCAGCAGCCACAGGAGGAAGTAACGCCATCATTGTGGTTACTGGAGTGTTCAACGCCGTTAACTCGATTGCTACCGCTGCAAATTCCACGGGACCTCTCGCGTTGTTTGAAATTGTTTCATCAGGATTGCGCTATAAATCTGGTCCTGCCAGAACAAAGCTCTCTGTCACACACGTTGCCGTTCCGCGTGATCTTTCCATGAATGGCTTTTATGCGCTTGTTCCTGATCGCACGGACATATTTACAAATTCTGGGTATCAATACCAGATCAACTGGATCATAACCGTTCCTGCTGACGAAAAATTTCCCATCTGTGTATATCCACGCACACAGTATGTCGTTGCTTCGGATAGTTGACATCATGCTTGAATACCCGAGTGTTTCGATAGTGCTGCCTTCTACAGAAAAAACTCACGTCATTCCATATGTTCTGGAATACGAAAACTCATGGCAAGAGTTCCTGATCATAGCAAGGCAGAACTTCCCATGGCGTCTTGCCGCAACATGTCGCGCGAACTGGGAGGGTCAGGATTTCTGGTTTGGTCTTGATGTCACCGTTCGTGTTCCCACATTACGGAGTCTCTGCTGGATTGCATTCTCTTACAATCTTCTTGGTCAGCCATACTGGATCTGCATGGGGAAGACAAAACAGGAAGTTGTCGCAAACATGGCGTGGGCGATCAGCGACACGTTTAGCAACGCATGGACCAATGATCACGTTGACAGCCTGATGGGGCGCATTCTTCGCCATCCCTAGCGGTATGCTATACTCGGGTCACGCGGGGGTAGCTCAGCTGGCAGAGCATCTGCCTTCCAAGCAGATTGTCGCGGGTTCGAGCCCCGTCCCCCGCTCCATGACCCCGTAGCTCAGGGGATAGAGCATCAGCCTTCTAAGCTGTTGGTCGCAAGTTCGAATCTTGCCGGGGTCACCGTTGGTCTTGGATCAACAATTTAAAAAAGGGAGGGCGCATGTCCACAGGCATGTTCATGGTATCGTTAGGTTTTTTCGTGTTTGTTCTCTTGTGGCTGTCCGGAGGGAAAAAGCAGGATTGATGATCTGCAACAGGAGGTTCGCATGTTGTTGTTGTATTTGTTAATGATCATGGGATACATTCTGTTGTCCGCATGGTTGTATCATGCTGCAAGAGGGAAGTCATGAAAGTCTACGTTGCAAAATTCTGGGCACAAAAACACAATGATCGTCGTTGGACAGATTGCGGGTATCATTATTCGCTCACGCCTTGGTCCTACGACACCAATCTTGAAGAAATCAATGAAGGATGGATGATAGAACCATTCCAGGCACTTGACGTGAAGGAGGAAGAACTTGGACAGTATCAGCTTGAACAAAGCAACGTCAGCGCAGAAACCCCTCACATCATCAAGTCCGGTCGAGATCTCGTTCTCCGGCTTGAGCGGCGTCGTTTTCAACCACATTATTCAGAACAGGGCAGAGCTTTTTGAAACATTCTTTTATGAGCACAGGCTTGTCCGATTCGAGCGTATTGACTGGTCGTATGATGTTCGCGGAAAAACCCTTGTGCTGAGATTATTCGAGGAGGTTCCGGGCGAACTTACTTCCTCGTAGGTTCGCTGTGCCGCTGTAGCTCAGGGGTTAGAGTAGCTGTTTTGTAAACAGCGGGTCGTGGGTTCGAATCCCACTGGCGGCTCCATGAAAATAAAAAGTCCATGTAACAACAACTGCAAAGCCAAGGACGGTGTGTGCGTAGGATGCAAGCGCACCGTCGAGGAAATCAAGCATTGGCGCGGATACTCAAACGCTGAGAAACGCGCTGTTCTTGAGCGCGTACAGAAGGGAGCGGAATGAAGATGGTAGTCATGGTTTACGAATCGTGGACAGGATCGTGGTACCTGTGGAGCAATGATGTGCCGCGAATGCGCATGGATATCCAGGAAGATCCGGATTTGTTCCAGATGGATATCACAGGAATCAGGAAAGTTGCCTGCCATGAATGAGGAAATGGCGCATTTGCAATTCGGATTGAATTTGCTGTCAGCAACGTTGTTATGCATGATGTTCTACATGATGCACAACAACTCCGGCAGAGGTGGACCAAAAGGAGGGCGACCATAATGCCGCACGGATTTCCCAAGGGATTTTCCCCCATCCCGGCTCATGTGGAGCACGATGTAACCTTTGATGTCCTTGCTGGGGACATCCGGCGCTTTGGTCTGTTCTGGGATCGCACGGTGACCCTGCGGCATTGCGGGTGTTCGGTAAAGTTGCCAGAGAAAGCGGTCTTCTATGGCGTCACGGCAACGTGGCATTTCATTTTTGCCGAAATCGATCATCCTGATTGTCCGGACAAGTATCGAAAGCTGCCATTCGCGACGATTGCTCCTGAAGCATTTTCTCCCAGCAATGAAGAGATTGGGCGCATGCTAAGACATGACGATCCGTTTCAGGAATTAATTCATGATGACTATTCAAACGCTTTGCAAGCAATGGATGGTTGTGAAATAACAAAACTTGAATCTGTTTGCGAGCATGGGTTGCCTTCTTGGCCGTTGTATCTGGATTATCTTCCAACAAAATGGTCTGATGTCCATTCCTTGCTTCCCAAGGCCAAGGAGCATCCCGACTCTGCAAAGTGACATTCATGCTCAGGAATATGTGCTACACTGTCTTGTAGTCGCGAGAAGGAATTTCAATGACAGACGAAAAGGCAGAGCGCAAGTTATCCCCAGGTGTTCCTTACCCCAAGCCTGAGAAAAAGGCAAAGAAGGGCAAGTGGGACAAGAAGAAGGAGAAGCAAGATACTGATGAAGATTGACATATATCCAGTCAAGACATGCATCGTTGGTCAATCAGGAGCAGGCAAGGATACGATGGCTGACTGCATTGTCCGTCATCGTCCCCATGCCGTTCGCATCGCCTTTGCCGATGAACTCAAGCGGTTATGCAACCGCATGCTGAATGATCTCATTGACAAGGAACATCTTGGCATTTCGCATTTCAACACCACCGATGTCAGCGTCATCAATGACCAGAAGCAGTTGCTCAGAGGCTTGTGGCAATGGATGGGGACTGATTTGATGCGTCATCATGACAACACGTTCTGGATACGGAAAGTTGAAGCATACTTGACAGAACATGCGTTCAACAGTGCGGTCATCACGGATGGTCGGTTTCAAAATGAGATCGATTGGGCCAGATCACAAGGATTTATCATTGTCAAGGTTTCCAGAACAACTCATTTTTCGGATACAAATGATATAGTTTTACGATCACACGAAAGCGAGATTGGCAGTTTTTCCATTGTGCCGGATATTGAATACAGGAATGATGGCACTATTGAAGACATGAGTGACTGGGTCGAGAATGTACTTATGGATATGTGTCATCAGCGCTACCGCAATGGCAGTGTTGATTATGTGCTTGCATAGGGAGATGGAATGACAATCACGAAGCAAATGAGAGCGTTTGTCATCAGGCAGGAAACGCTTGAGAGAAGAAAGGATCTCTGGGGAGTCAGAAAGGTAGACAAGTTTACCCAGCCTGTTCCCATCAAGAGCATTCCTTATCGTCTTGCGAGGAAATCCGTGCGCTTGCAGCGTGTGCGACGTTTTGGTCGCAACGAAATGAAATCCATCAACGCGGCGATGAGGAAATCCCTGAAAAAATTCGACGTACTTTTTGTGTCCCTGAAGGATTAATGTGATGTACGGACCAGACTCTATCATAACGGGAGCTGCAATTCTTCTGGCTTTTGGTATTGTCTGGTTGTTTTCCATGGTGGTGCCATGATCCATCACTCTGGCTACGCAAAACTTTACGAGCATGTGACTGAACCGGGAAGATTGAGCGTTGTCTATTCCATTGTGCATGTCGCAAAATCTCACGATGAGTTTTATGACAATGTGCAACGTCTTGCTGATGAGTGCACGTTCACGTTTGAGAATTTTGTGGAATCAGTGATCACTCCTCCAGTCTATACCATAAACCGTCATTGGTCGCTCGGCCTTGATGCTTGGTTTATCACGAATCCTTCGCTTGATCCGTATCACATGCCAAGGCAGTGGCGCGAGATCGGCTTGTGCGTACCGGATTGCTCCGGTCGCGACGATGTGCCAGTCCTGCATACCGTCGTGACGGGAATGGTCTCCTCTGCTGAGGCGCACATATTCCTGCGAGGAGAGTACGATGCGACGCCGCCCGACTGATTGTGTGCTATACTGACGCAGGCTAGCGGTCACCGATGCCGCCAAGTCAAGGAGCAGGTGCATGATTTCCGCAGATCGTTTATCCGATATCCTCTTGGCTCCCGCGTCCAAAAAGCATTGGCGCGATACTCCTGTCGAGGGCGCAACCCAAAAGAAAGACTGTTCAGTATGTGGACATAGCGTGTACATTCCCTGCAGACCAGAGCCGAAACACAGAAAATTTTCCATTCCCTGTGGTGTGCCGCAACTCAAGAACAACTAGATGGCCGGTGTGACATGGCGCATTGGGG
>Ga0209596_1001740_pt1 | contig 18410 bp, 20 predicted proteins | sample M_130807_MF_Meta_FD_187314 | JGI IMG/M metagenome (GOLD analysis project Ga0209596, IMG submission 187314) | Freshwater microbial communities from Lake Montjoie, Canada to study carbon cycling - M_130807_MF_MetaG (SPAdes) (version 2) | ecosystem: Environmental > Aquatic > Freshwater > Lake...
TATATAGATTTCGCAAGACACTCTATAAACTATTATAAAAATAATATAATTTGTCCCGATGAAACTCAAGCAAAAAAAGTTATTGTAACTGATTTATCTATTATTCCTCCACGACATTTATCCAAACAGAAACTACAAAAATCTGCTTCTCCTAAATCATCGCCTAAATCATCGCCTAAATCATCGCCTAAATCATCGCCTAAATAAGCTCCTAAATCTATATCTAAATCTAAATCTATATCTATATCTAAATCTATATCTAAATCTATATATAATTTTAGTTTATCAAAACTTTGGAATAAATAAAATTCTAATATAAATTACAAGGAAATAATTGTAAAAAATTTTCGCGTTCCTCGCATGTAAGAGCTCCTATTAGAATATTAATACGAGAAATAGTATGTAAATTATCAGAAGAATTCATTAAAGTATTAGTAACACTTTCCTTATTTTTTTCTAATTTATTTTTAATAGATAGAATTCTTTCTAATTTTCTAATATTATTTTCGGTTATTAAATCCATAGTTGCTACATCATCATTGAAGAACCTAAGTAAATCATTTTCAATTTGATAATAGATATAGAACATTCCATCAATATCATAATCATATCCTTTTTCAACATATTTATCAATCATATCATCTTTAAAAATTTTATAATTAACTATATCAGCATCCAAATCTTTACTAATAGGATGTTTTATTTTAGATATAATAAGATCCTGCAAATCAATATTGAGATCATTAAAATACTTAAAATGTTTTGTTATATCCATCTCTATCTATTTAATAATTTAAATATTAGATAAGTATCATTTTTTAATATATTTGCCATACATTTTCATATGACCTTCAATATCTATATCTTTAATATCTTGAATATTAAGTTTCTTATCTTTATAGTTTGATATTTTTTTTGCTAATTTATATATTGGTTCATCTTTACTATAAATCTTCGAGTTTAAATATATTTTATATATTTTTATATTTATCAAAAAGTCTTTGCATGTTTCTTTCAAATTTTTTTTGTAAAATATAATCGCTCGATGAGATAACATCTCTTTTTAATAAAGACTCTCTTTTTGAAAAGACCTCTTTTTTTAATAAATACTCTTTTTTTGAAAGGTCATCTCTTTTTTGTATAAAACGTTTCTTTAATTTATTAAAATAATTTTTTAATAACGTAAACATTTTTAATAATATATATTATTAATATTTGGCATCATTTTTTAATATTATTCTTTAATTATAATTAAATTGTGGTGGAATATCTTCATATATTACCATTTCATCAGGATGTATAAGCTTAATATTATATTCATTTGCCCAGTTTTTAATAGTTTCTGTATTAAATAAATAATCATCATCGTTATATTCGTCAGAATATAAACTAATCATATTATATCTATACATTTTACTAATGTACGCAAACATTAATCTTTAATTGTTATAATAGCTTATATATTTATATATTTAATGTTCTAGCATTTTTTCGTGGTCTTCCTACGCCTCTTAATATTTTAATGTCAGCGGCATCTTCAATAATAGATGTTATTTCTTCATCGCTTACAGATAAGGTTTCAATATTATTATCAGAATTATCTATTGAAATATTATTATGAACATTATTAATAATATTTTCAATATCAGATACAGGTTTACGTCTTAATTCTGTTATATTAGGAGATTGTCTATTTATATTATTAGATTGCGAAGTCATAGTAGGTTGCATAGACATATTTGATACAGGTGAATTTAATGAACTAAATAAGCTACTAACCATATTAAATAAACCACCACTATTATCACTTACATTATTAGTATATGTATTATTCATAGGAATATTTTGTGCGGATGAAGAAGGAGGATAATTATTACCACCACCCATCATATATTGTTTTGCTGCTGCTTGTTGAAATTGTTTCATTAATTCAGGGTCAGATTTTAATACATTCTCAACATTTGGCATTGGTTGTTCTTTAAACATCCTACTTGTTAGATGAAACATAAAAGCACTTCCTGATAATGCTATAAATAATCTTACCTCAGGAGCCATTTTTTTACCAGTTGCTTTATATTTATAATGTAATTCTTCAAATATATCATCATAATCATTAATATTCTCATTAACTTGCTCAGACCACCCATCTAATTTTATTGCGAAAGGGTCATATCTACTATTCATATATTCAGTTCCAGAAATAAACGCCATTAACATTTTTTGCTGAAATCTTACGCTTCCATCAAGCTCTTTTTCACGTATCAAGCGATTATATTCAGTTCGCATTTCTTCTAAGTCGGAATTCATATTAAATTTAAAAGGAATTTTGAACCCCTTTGCCTCTAACCTGTCTAATTGGTAAATAATCTCTCTTTTCTCATTTAATTCATTTAAAATAATATCTTTTGCACTTAAATGTTTATTTTTAGATCCTCTTTTACTATATTCTCCATCATCATCATCATCATATTCTTCATCGTCTTCACCGTCATCTTCTTCATCGTCTTCATCGTCTTCTTCGTCATCTTCATCTTCATCTTCGTCATCATTATCATCATCCTTGTTATTTTTAGAATAACCATGATTTTTATTTGAAAAATTACTTACATTATTAGATTTTTTATTATTAATACTGCTAGCTATACTGCTATTTTCACTCTCTTCATCATGTTTTGATTTTTTAGATACACTTTTATTTTTATATATTTTTTTCATATTTTTCATATAAGCTGATTTGTCATAATCACCATTTACCGAGCTGGCTCTTGATGAAGAACGCGATGATGAGCGTGATGACATAGATATAACATCATCACTTATCTTATTTCTATTAAATAATGTATTATCATTCATAAAATTATTTTGAGACACTCTATTTTGCTTATTTGGTATATTAAAACCCATTTGTTTATTACTAAACGTATCTCTACTCAATTCAATTAAATCATCATTTATATTATTAAGATTTAATGTTGTCATATTATATATTTAATTGAATATCAATTGTTTATATAATATTAATAATTTTTAATTGTATATAAATACGCACATATAATATATGCATGTATTTATTGTAAACATTTATTTATCCATGTATTGAAAAATAACTTGCTTGATTTTTTATACTTTTCAGGATGAAATTGAACTCCTAATATATTTCTTTTATAATTATACGCAATCATTATTTTATTATTAATTTTTTTAATAATCTTAAAGTTTTTAGGAACCTTCACTATATAATCTGCGTGGATAAAATAATATTTATTTTTAGGAATATAAAATGGTTCTGTAATGCGAAAACTACTATTATATATCATATACCCACTTTTAGAAGATTTTATAAATGAATGCCTTCCTAATTTATAAATTAAATATTGAAAACCATAACATATCGCTAATATTGGTATATTAGAACTTAAAATACTTTCATCTATATGTGAATACACCTTGTCTCCTACAAAATAATCTGAACCTGTTATTATAATACCTGCTATTTTCTTGTTTTTTAAAGTTTTTTTAATACCATTTATATCATTCCATTTTTTGAATATTATTTTACATCCTTCTAATCCATATATAAATCTATCTTTAAAACGCTTATGAAAAATTTGATCTTTATACATATTAATAATTAATATAATCATTTGATAATACTATACTATACTATAGTATATTATACTATATCTAATAACATATAAAAGAATATTAGTTAATATATAAAATATGAAAATACTTTTTTTTGGTAGCAGAGGATGGATTGGAAAACAATTTGGAGATTATTTAAATAATAATGGAATAACATATATTAGCACAGATGTGCGCGCTGATGATGAAAAAGCAGTAGAAGCAGAAATTAAATTATATTCACCTACACATATCATATCATTTATTGGAAGAACACATGGTGAAGAATATAATACTATTGATTATCTTGAACTACCAGGAAAACTTAAAGATAATATTAGAGATAATTTGTATTCACCATTAATACTTTCAATCCTTTGCGAAAGATATAATATCCATTATACATATTTAGGAACAGGTTGTATATTTAGTAGTGATGATCCAACAAAGACATATATAGATGATGATGAAAAACCAAACTTTTTTGGTTCATCATATTCAATTGTTAAAGGATTTACAGACAGACTTCAGCATATGTATGAAAAAAATACTCTTAACTTGCGCATCAGGATGCCAATAGTTAATTTTGAGCATCATAGAAATTTTCTTACTAAAATTTTTAAATATAAAAAAATTTGTTCTATGCCTAACTCTATGACTGTATTAGAAGATATGTTTCCAGTAATAATGGATATGATTATCAAAAATACAACAGGGACATTTAATCTTGTTAATAAAGGGCTCATAGAACATAATGATATATTAGAAATGTATAAAGAACATGTTGATACATCATTTACATGGGAAAACTTTAGCATAGAAGAGCAGAACTCGATATTATTATCAAAACGCTCAAATATACAATTGTCAACAGATAAACTATACTCGCTATATCCTAATATTCCTGATATTAAAACATCTGTTGAAAAATGTATTACGCAATATAACCCGTCATAATAAATTAAAAAATCATAAAAAAGCAAAATATTTATATATATATATATTAAATAGAATTAAGTAGATAAATGGCGACCTATAAAAAATGTGGAACAGTAAAAATAAATAATATGAATAAAATGATATATATGAAAGACACTAAATTATATGTAATATGTCATGGTAAAAAATTGAATATTGTTAAATATATTCATTCTCTTCTTCACAAGACTAAGTAATAAGTACGTTTTAGATGCTAATAAGTTTTTCAAACCTACTAATGTATTCATCAATTGAACCATTATTTATCATAATGATATCATAAGGGATATTTGTATATTCTACCTCTGATATGTGAGGTTCTTGCTCTTTTGTGCGATTTTTAGATGGTCTTATGACACGAATAATCATTTTATCTTTGTGTGCTATGTTTGATAGATTTGCTAACATATAGTATTCATGAATAAAACGAAGATCGCTAATAACAAATTTTTTGCCTTCTTCCGCATTTTCTATGTGACTTTTCAAAGTATTCGCAAAGAAGTCTCTTTTTATATTTGGCAATAATTCCTGTATTTTTTCTTGCATTATTTCAGTTCCAAAGAATTGTAGTGCTGCTCTTGGTGTAATTCCCCATCTTTCATCAATAATATCTTTTTTATCTGTTCCTTCATCTTTACCAATACCTACTTGGTCATCGTCGAAATTAAATAAATTTTTAACCATAAGTTTTAAAGGGTCTGCGAAAGCCAATCTTTCATAATTATATTTTTTTACTAAATAATCTGCTAATACATCTTTTCCACTTCGTTTGGCACCACAAATAGCAATAATTTTTGGCATATTAGACATTATTAAGTAAATGTTATATAAATGTTATATAAATGTTATAATTAATATATAAAGTATTATTTATATAATATCATTTTTTTATATAATTTAAAAAATAAAAATTGATATTTAAGAATTAATTAATAATTAAATACAACTAATAATGTTTTCTAATCATTGCTGGGATATTCTGGATATTTATTTCCAAAAGGGTGGCTCCCCTGAATCATCTAATCAACTTGTAAAGCATCAAATTGATAGTTACAATAAGTTTATAGACAATACATTGGGACAAATTATTGGTGGTTTTAATCCAATTAAGGTTAAAATTACAAATCAAAAACCAGAATTGCCTGATAATACTTATAATATATCTATAAATATCCTTCAACCCAGCATTGTAAAACCTAGTTATCAACTTCTAGATGGAACACAAAATATTATGACACCATATATTGCGCGCATGAATAATATGACATATTCAAGCGGTATATATGTTAACGTTCATATTTCCACAGAAATTACAAATAAGAATGGGATGACAGAAAAATTTGATAAAACAGTTAATGGTGTATATATTGGAAAAATTCCCATTATGGTTCGCTCAAAATTATGCGTTCTTAGCCAGATGCAAGGAATTTGTGAAGAGAATAAAAATGAATGTATATATGATTTTGGTGGCTATTTTATTGTTAATGGAAATGAAAAGGTTTTAATTTCACAAGACCGAATCAATGAAAACAAGGTTCTCGTTTTTCATCCTAATAATAATGCCGAAGGTTTATATGCTGAAATTCGCTCTATGTGCGATTCAACATATCTGCCACCTAAAACAACTTGCTTAAATATGAGTGGTAAATTAAATCATATGGGGCGTATTATTCGTATTAATACATCATTCATTAGGTCTGAGGTTCCTGTCTTTCTAATATTTCGTGCTCTTGGGATTATTAGCGATAGAGAGATAATCAGTCATATCGTATATGATACAGACAAGGAGAAAAATCAACGTATTATTAATGAACTCATGGCATGTTGCGAAGATGCCTGTGATATTAATACACAAGAACAAGCAGAAAATACTCTTATCAAGATTATGATTGGTGTTAATAAAAATAATGATCACGAAACAAATAAAAAGCAACTTCATAATAATCTTCTAAATGATTTTCTACCTCATGTAGGCAAGTCTTATAGACGCAAAGCTCTTTATGTTGGTTATATAATTCGTAAAATGATCCGCATATATTTAGGATATGATACATATGATAATCGTGATTCATATATTAATAAACGCGTAGATACACCAGGAGTATTAATGAGTAATTTGTTCCGTCAATGTTATGGCAAAATGACTAAAGAGCTCAAGATCGCCATTGAGAAAGAACTAAATTTATGGCGCGGTAATGCGAATATTCCAATATCCAATATTATTTCTGATATAAGTATTCATAGATTTTTCAAACAATCTCTTCTAGAATCATGGATTAAATATTCGCTTTCTACCGGAAACTGGGGTATTAAAAGTATAGGAACCTTTCAAAATATTAAACAAGGTGTATCACAAGTTCTTAATCGTATGTCTTATGCCAGTACATTATCGCATTTAAGACGTATTAATACTGCGATGGAAAAAAATGGAAAACTTGTTCAACCGCGTAAATTAGATAATTCGCAAATTGATATGATATGTCCAGCTGAAACGCCAGAAGGTAGTTCTGTAGGTCTAGTTAAAAATATGGCTCTTAGTACGAATATATCAATTGCGATGAATAGTACACATGTTCGCAGAATTTTGGTAACTTTAGGAGTTGTTATTTATGATGATACATATAATATGTCAAACAGTGAAAGATCACCTATTGAATATTTAAAAAATATGGGTAGTGAAGATAATGTATATATTATGGTTAATGGTGATATCATAGGTTATTATAATAATCCTGATAAATTATATTTGACTTTGAAGCATTATAAACGTAGTGGTATTATAAGTCCAATGACTTCAATTGCGTGGAATATACAAAAGTCATGTATAATTATTAGCACAGAAGCAGGAAGAATGTACATACCTCTATATATTGTAGATATTGACCCTAAAACTAATAAGCGCGTATTGCGTATTGAAAGAATATTAAAAAGGAAAAATATTAGTTGGAAAGAGTATATTGTTGATAAACATTTCAATTATTTTATAGTTCCAAATGAAGTGTCCAAGCATCAAGATGACCCAGAAAGTTATCTGGACGAAGAAGGATTTATTGAATATATGGATTGTGAAGAAATAAATAACGCAATGATTGCAACTTTCCCAGCTGATTTAGATGAAGGACTAAAAGGAACCGCATTGCCTCCATTTTATACTCATTGCGAACTTCATCCTAGTTTAATGAATGGTATTTTAGGTGTTAATATTCCATTTAGCGACCATAATCAATCGCCTAGAAATTGCTATCAATGTGCGATGGGTAAACAGGCACTTGGAGTATATATGAGTAATTTTAACAAGCGTATAGATACTATGGGGAATATTTTAAATTATCCTCAAAAATCTCTTGTATATACTAAACTATCTAAATATACTATGGCTCATAAATTGCCATCAGGTGTAAATGCTATTGTTGCTATTATGACGCATACCGGATTTAATCAAGAAGATAGTATAATGGTTAATCAATCGGCACTTGATAGAGGTTTATTTACAAGCACGTATTATAAAGCTATGCGAGATGTATGTAATAAAAATCATAGCACAGGTGAGGAAGAAATATTTACAAATCCTACAAATATTTCTTCGCAGAAACCATATTCTTATGAAAAATTAAATGAAGATGGATTTGTATCTAAAAATACATATGTAAATGGAAATGATGTCATTGTAGGTAAGGTTATGCCTAAGAAGGCAAATGGTGTAATTACATATCAAGATAGTAGTTTGACCATGAAAGCAAATGATGATGGATATATTGATATGAACTATAATGGTATTAATAGTGAAGGTTATAAGTTTTGTAAAGTTCGTATTCGCAAGAATAGAAAACCTGAAATTGGTGATAAATGTGCTAGCTGTAGTGCTCAAAAAGGAACTATTGGTATGATATATAGACATCAAGATATGCCATTTACAAAAGATGGAATTGTTCCTGACATTATTATGAATCCACACGCAATTCCTTCACGTATGACAATTGCACAATTAATGGAATCTATTATGGGAAAAGCATGTTGTAATATTGGAGCATTTGGAGATTCAACTCCATATACTGATTGTTCAGTTGAAGGAATAACAAAGGTTCTTGAAATGTCTGGTATGGAAAAATATGGTAATGAAATATTATATAATGGCCGAACTGGTGAGCAAATACATACTGACATATTTATCGGCCCAACATATTATCAACGGTTGAAGCATATGGTTTCTGATAAAATTCATTGCCTTACCGAAGATCATGAAGTATTAACAAATGAAGGCTGGAAATTTATCAATAGTATTACAACAGACGACAAGGTAGCAATTCTCAAAGATGATAAACTTGTTTATGAAAATCCTATGGAAGTACACAAATACCCAGAATATTCTGGAACAATGTATAATATTAGCAATACACAAATTGATTTAACTGTTACAAAAGAACACCGAATGTATGTAAAGCATGAACATAATCAAGACTATATATTGGAAAAAGCATCTGATATTATTGGAAAATATGTAAGATATAAAAAAGATTGTGTATGGGATGCTCCTGACTTTCAGTTTATTATTCCTGATAGCAATAAGCCCATTAATATGGAGGCGTGGTTGCTATTCTTTGGTTCATGGATTACAAGAGATTGTTGCGATAAGATTATGTTACAATTTGGTTCACATAATGATTCTGATAATACTCAAAATATATTGAAATATTTATCTAATATCTATACGGATACATTGCGTATGCCTGAATGGGTTTGGAAATTAAGTAGCAAGCAAGTTAAAATGCTGATGAAGTCAATGATAGAAACTAACATGGTATTAGGACATTCTAAATATGAAAATATGTTCTGTACTACTCACGAAAGCTTAGCAGATGATATGATGAGGATGTGTATTCACGCCGGTTGGAGTGGTATTAAAAGTATTTACAAAGAAAATATTTGGAAAATTACTATAATTAAAAATAAAAATAGACCTTATGCTAATGCGAATAATATTCACAAGGAAAAACAACACAACGAACGCGACTATAATTATAAGGGACCTGTTTATTGTGTTAGTGTATCAACAGAAGTATTTATGGTAAGACGCAATGGCAAATCTGTATGGACAGGAAACTCACGCGGTTCGAATGGTCCTATTGTTATGCTAACAAGACAACCAAGCGAAGGACGCGCAAGATCTGGGGGATTACGTCTAGGAGAAATGGAAAGGGATTGCTTTATTGCTCATGGAACATCTAATTTCCTTGCGGAGAGGATGCTTCATGTATCAGATAATTATAGGGTATTTATTTGTAAAAAATGCGGTATGCATGCTAATGTTAATACTGAAAAAAGTATATATAGTTGTAAATATTGTAAAAATAATACTGATATTGCACAGGTTAGGATGCCATACGCGTTTAAATTATTAAATCAAGAATTATATACAATGAACATTATGATGAGATATGTTTGTAATTAAAATTATTATATAAAATAATAAACTTATATAAGTTTATTATATAAAATAATAAACTTATATATATTTATATATTATGAAAATATATTATGAAAATATATAATATTAATAATTATTTCAAAATTTTTATTTTATTTTTAATTTTTTATATTGGACATGGTCATAACAGTAAATCAATAGTTAATAAAAACATATGTAAGCAACTAAAAGATAATAAATATCTTTTATCTAGTAAAAATATGGAATACTATATGTGTAAAAATAATAAGCAAAAGTATAATACATCAGCTGTATTATCTAAAAATATATTAAGAAAATATATCTTTGTATTAAATATTCTAGTAATTTATATAATATATATAAACATTTAATATAATCATAATATAATATGTTTGATAATCATAAATTATATAAAATATTAGGAGTTGATCAAGGCGCTTCGCTTGAAGATATAAAGAAGGCATATAAAAAGCTTGCGATGGAACATCATCCAGATAAGAATAAGGATAATGTTGCCGCAGCAGAGGAAAAATTCAAAGAAATATCGGCAGCATATAATGTGCTAAGTAATGAAAGCGAACGCGCAAAATATAATGAGGTAGGAGATAATAATTATAATAATGGTTCAGGTGGCCATGAAGGAAATAGAAATCCGCATGATATTTTTGAAGCATTTTTTAGAGGCAGAGGTGGTCCATTTGGCGGCGGAATGCATCATTTTGAGGAAGAAATGTTTTCATTTGGCGCTGGTGGTAATAGTAATAGAGTTCCTAAAAAAGCGGCGTCATTAGAGAAAACATTTATTTTCAGTCTTGATGATATATATGAGGGCATTAATAAAGATTTGAATATAAATGTACGTAAATATTGTACTAATTGTAATAAAAAATGTAATAAATGTGATGGTCGTGGTATAATTCAACAAATAAGAAATTTAGGACCATTTCAACAAATATTTCAAGGTCCGTGCGATAATTGCAGTGGTTCTGGAATAACAACAGATTCAAATCTTGAATGTAAAATCTGTAGTGGCAAAGGTTTTTTTAGCAAAGATAATAAGGCGACATTAATTATTCCAAAAGGTATAGATGAAAATTATAAAACAGCATTTCCAGAATTAGGTGAGCAACCAAGAGTACCAAATGTTAAAGCAGGAGATTTGATAATTAATATTAAAATTGAAGAACATAAACATTTCATTAGAAAAGGAAATGATTTATATTTAAAAAAAGATATTTCATTTATTGATTCTGTTGTAGGAAAAGATATTGTAATACCTTATTTTAAAGAAAAAATAAATATAAATACAAATATATTTGGTGTTATATCAAATGGAAAAAATTATTTAATAGAAGGAAAAGGGATGCCAATATTAAATACGTCAAATAAAGGAAATATGTTTATTGAGTTTAATATCAATTATCCTAAGATTAAAAACAAAGATAAGTGCGATGAACTAAAAACATTGCTGAATGATGTATTTTATTTGTAATACAATATATTTATAATACAATAATAATTTAATATTCCATGTTTCTTTTATTTTCAATAGCATATAATATATTATATACTGGATCTAAATTAATATTATTATTATATCCATATTTTTTAATAAAGTTTGCTAATAAAATAGAGCTTTGATCTGTTAATCTTTTGTCTTCACTAGATGTTATATAATATTTATATTTTTTAGTTGCTAATTTTTTCTTATCAAAATTATATGTTACCTGAGTGTCTTTATTATAATAATCTATAATTTTTTTTTTCTTTCCCTCTAAATCAAATATAGAGAAAGCATTGCTAATTTTGCTAACAGTATCAGTAGGAGCAAATAATACTGAAGAAATTATATTTTTATCTCCGAAAGTTATATTTGTTTTTTCTTTAATAAAGTTATATTCTAATCTTAATATATAATCTTTCAATATATTATTAGTATTGTTAACATTAACAATATATATATTATATATATATGAATTATCGTTATCATTAATATTGAAATCTATAATATCATTAATATCAGTGCATCTAGTCATTTTACTAGCTATACGATATACATAGTCGCGATATAATATGTATAATATTATAACTATTAAAATTAAAAAAAGTATATTTATAGCTATTTGATATTTTGATATTTGAATATCAAATATATAAGATATTTCGTTAATATAATTTTCTGAAATATCTTCTATTTTTACAAATAATGTATTAATATCATTAATAATTTGTTTAGTATCACCCATATAATGTCTTAATTATATATTATATATTAATATTATTCTTTTGATGTGTCTTAGAAAAAATAATATACTCTATTATTGTAATAGGATAATATGGGTTTTTTGAAAATTCTTTTGTAAATTTAATTAGTTCGTCTGTTGTATATGAATGTATAATATTATAATTTTTGTCTACAGCATAATACTTGTAATTATTACTATTTATTTTTGTGCTAATATCTTCAATAATACCAAAATTCATTATATCTAAATTATAATAGTTGTAATTAAAAGTATCAATAAAATTCTTGTTAATTTTTAATTCTAATGCCTTTTTACCATCTTCAGACCTTTTTAATTGAGAATATTTATCAAAAGCCTCATTATATAATAGGATATTATCGTATGTTTTAGATTTTGTTAATAATTCATTTAAATCATCCTTCTTTTTTTCTAATTTATTTATATCATCTAAAATATCCATATAATCTTTTTTTCTATAAATAAAAATATTTTCTTCATTCTCAGTTTTGCCATATTCTATATTTGTTGTCATATTATTAAAGTCGTACGTAATTTTAACAATAAAATCAGCAGGTTTTTTCATATTATTTGTATTTATAATAATTATATTATAAATATATGGTGTTTCACTATAATAAAGTTCATCTATAATTTTAGAAATATTATTACATTTTGAATATTTCTTTGCCTTTTTATATATTATATCCCAATAAGCTAATATACATATCATAATAATAATACATAAATATAATACGGAATATATTAGTCTATATATATCTTTTTTTTGAGTTATAATATTAATAAGTTGGCATTGTAAATTGTTCATTTTTAAATATTATATTATTCTTAATATAATATATTAATTTAAATATTAACATATCCCATATTTGTCTTGATTGTGCTTTCCATATCAAAATTTGTTTGTAAAAAATCATAGCTATTCTGTTCAGTAGGTAGTGCTATTTTCATTGTTCTATATTTATCAGCTTCCTCTCTATGTTTTATTGATTTAAATGAATTTGTATAAAATATATTTTTTTTTTTATCTTCACTAAAATAATCTGAAAAATTATAATCAATATGATATTGTTTTTGTTTATTAAGAAATGTTTCCTTATCAACAAATGTCTCTGTGCATCTTTGTTGTGCTTCTTCATATTGTTCTGGTGTTAAAACAGATTTAAAAATATTAAGCACAAAAATTTGAACATCTTTATTTTTATCTATTAAAGTTTTTTCAAAGAACCATTCAAAAAATCCCATCTCATTTAATTCTTTCCATGGTGGTATTTGTTCAAATGGGTTAGGGATAAAAAATATAATTTTATGTATAGTTACTCCTATTATCCACAATATAAGTATTATTACTAAGCACATAGTAACAATAGCTAACCATAAATAATACCCTATATGTAAAGGATAAAAATTTATGGCACGATATGTTATATTAGGTAATATCATTGCTGGTTGCTTCATTCCAAATACATAATCTCTAAAATCACCAAAAACAGTATTAATCAATGGCCATCTAGATATAAATGATAAGATTTCAATTACATAAAACGAAATTAATATTATTAATATAATTAAGGTTATATATATTATCAAATATATAAAATTATTTTTCATAGCTATTTAATATATTGATAGATGATTTATAAATAAATTCTCTTTTTTTTAAATATATCGCAATAATATATATTTATATTTATTGTGCTTTTATAATAAATAAATATTATATTGTTGCATATATCATCATATATGTCGGCATCATCGCATCTATCAAAATAGTCATTAAATATATCCATAACATTATCTTCAAAATATTCATCAGTACCATTCAATATATTTTTGTATTCATTAATAATTTTTGATTGAAAAATGTAAATATTTGGTTCATCAATAATATTTTTAATAATATTATTTTTTTCAAAAAACTCATTCATATTATCATAGAAGGTCATTTTTCTTCAAGATTATTTCAAGAAAAATATTTTTAATTTGAATTATCAATTTTTTAAATATGAATATAAAAAAAGAACAATTTTATTATTTACATTTACTTATATAAAAATTGATAATAGATAAGTAATATAAATATAACTTAATATATATTATTATGTCTGGCAAAAAGGTTTGCATTAATAGCACTTCTTCGTATTATACAGGTAAAGAACAATCCCCATTACATTTTGGATTATCAGCAGAAGGTTATGATATTAATGCTATTATGGAAGGTTATGATAAAGAACTATGGATTGTTGAAGTAAGAAATAATAAAAAAGTATGGACTAAGAAAGATCATATTAATAAGATGACATATGAGAAACCATTAATAAGCGAATTAACTGACGTATCAACTAATAACAATGAAAATAATAATGTAGATATTTTAAATACTCCGGACAATACTCCTATTATTAATTCTTCTGCGAATGACCCTATTGTTGTTAGTATTAGTAATCCAAATAATGAAGATAAAAATAAAGACAAAGCTAGTAAAACAATAAAACCAACCGATTATACCTTGTTTATAACATATCGCATCCATCAAATGAAGGATATATCAAATGATAATAAAAAAAATTATGATTGCGCAAGGTATGAATGGAAAGAATATAAAAACAAGCCAAATGAATTAAAAACTATCATGATAGAGGCAAATAATTTTTCAAAAGTAAATTGTAAAATTAATAAAAAATGATTAATTATTATTTAAATATTAAATATTATTAAATATAATTAATGAATACTATTTATTTTAATAAGAATAATATTATTCTTATTGATAGTAGTTATTATGTATTTCATAGATATTTTGCTACTTATAGATGGTTTTCTTTTCAAAATATAAATGTTAGCGTTGATGATATTATTAATAACAATATATTTATTAATGCCTTTTATAAACATATTAATAATGATATTAAGAAATTATGTAAGAAATGGAATACTAATAAAGAAAACATTGTATTTTGTGTAGATTGTCAGAGAGCAGAAATATGGAGAAACGACATATATAATACTTATAAAGCTACAAGAACGCAAAAAAATAATTTCAATAAAAAAATATTTAGCATATTTAATGAATATATTAATTCGTTAGGTTTTAAATATATTTCACAAGATAGATTAGAAGGGGATGATGTAATTTATTTATCTCAAAAAATGATTAAAGCACATTTGGAATTATTTAAAAATAATGATATTGACATTATCATTATAACAAATGATAACGACTTTCTACAACTTGTTGATACACGTGTTCATATATACAATATGCAGTTTAAAGAACTTGTGAAACGTGGTTTAAATAATCCTAAACTTGATTTATTATTTAAGGCAATTTACGGAGATAAAAGTGATAATATTCCAAAGATTGGTTCAGGTATAACTAAAGAAAAAGCATTAATGCTATCTAATATGAATGAAGATGAAAGAGAAAAATATATTAAAGATAATGGATACGAAGATAAATTTTTATTAAATATGAAATTAATATCTTTTGAAAATATACCAAATGAATATACAGAAAAATTTAGTAATAATATTAAAATTATTTTAGAAGAAAGTTAAATCATTATAATACAATTATTATACAATATATGTTCTATTTTTTAAATTTAGAAATAAAAAATGATTAATTGGGTTTCTACAATCATTAAAACCCCAACAAGTCAACAAGTCAACAAGTCAACAAGTCAACAAGTCAACAAGTCAACAAGTCAACAAGTCAACAAGTCAACAAGTAAACAAGTCAACAAGTCAACAACGAAAAAGATGGCAATATATCTAACTAGTAGTAAAAATAAACTAACTATCCGCGCTATTATAAATGATAAGGACAATAATACTATTTATAAAGTGAAGGGTACATATACGAAAGATATGTATACAGTAAAAAATAAGTATAATGATGATTCATTTCATAAATTAGAATTAAATTTTAATAATTATATTTGTGAAAGTCGGAGTCGGACCACAAAAATATTTGATAATAAATATTACTATGTATGGCTTCAAAAAAAAGATATTAAAAAATTTGTAAGTAGAATACCGTTTTCAGATATAGAAAAATATATTTATATGATAGGATATCCTATATCACTTCAAATGTATGAGACATTTACAAACAAAAAAATAGACTTTGATATTTTAAAAACTGAAGAGGGGTATAAAAAACTGTTTACAGGTATATTATCTGGCATTATTACTATGAAAGATACCATAGATTTCAAAGTTGTAGAAATTAAGACATTAGCGAATATTGCTAATAATGAAAAAATATATATAATAGATGGAAATATATATAATAGCGACGGTTCACAATCTGGATGGAATATGAATTAATATGAATAAGTATTATATTATGTATTATATTTTTATACTTCTAATTTTTTTATACTATCTATTTTATTTTTTTCTAAATTTGATAGATAATACCATGATTTCTTCTCCGGTTCCCATCGACATCCTAGCTTTTTAACAGCATCTTTATTTTTAAAAGGTATCTTCACATATACTTTTTTATGTATTTCAATATCTACACCTGTATCACTTACTATTTTTTCTTCATTTACCTCATTATTTGCTGACATTATTTCAATATCTAGAATAGCCTTCTTGTTTGCTTCTGATATGTTATCCTCGTAATACCACTTATTACAATGAGTATCCCATTTTGCGCCTAATTTTTTAATAGCATCCTTAAACTCATATTTGATATTAATATAATGTTTGGAATATTGTGTTTTCATATTTGATATTAATGTATTATCTAAATTTTCAGTTACAATAACTCCTAGAGCTAAATTTGCTAATCTATCTGCTTCCGCATTTCCAATAGAATGTTCATCGCTTAAACCAGTATGTGCCTTAATATGAAACAATTCAATTTGTTTTTTGAAAGGTTTATATATTTCGTAAATTCTTTGAATTAATTTTAAATTTGGTGGTATAGTTCCTGTTGTTGTCTTCCATTCATTCTTATATAATTTATCACCATAATTACCAGCGCATTTAATTACATATTCTGAATCTGTATATATATTAATTTTTATAGTTGAAGATTGAATATTTAATTTATCGTATACTATTTCAATTGCGCGAATTAAAGCTGTTAATTCTCCTGTATTATTACTTTGCTTTCCTAAAACACGCGCATATTCATTCCTTTCATCATCTTTTTTAAAATATACTCCATAACCTGCTTGTGCGTTAGGATTGCCATTGTTAATACAAGAACCGTCAATATAAATATTGATTATATTATTAGCTTCGCTCATTTTGATATTTAATATCTATATTATATTATATTATCAATTTTTATAAAATGCTTTTACATTTATAAAAAATATATATCTGTGTAAACTTAGTAATATATATATATATATATATTAAATATTATAATTATAACAATGATTAAGTGTATTAATAGTAATATTGAAATATATAGTGGTGATAATTACGATGATAATAGTTGGAGAATTATTAATAATAATGGGTCATTTAATATATTTAATAATTTTAATAATAGTATTGATTTTTGTATATTACCAAGTGGTAATGTAGGTATTGGAAATACTAATCCAACATCAAAACTAGATATTGTGGGTGTGGTTAATATAAGCGGAATTGCTACAATAAGTTCTAATGTACAAATACTAGGAACAGCTGATATTACAGGTTTAATTACATCAAGCGGTGGTATATCCGCAACAACACTAAGTATATCAGATAATATAATTGTAAATTCATTATCTTCAACAATACCTATATCACAAATAGGAACTAATATTGATGAGAGAAAAAATTTATATTTTATTGGTGGAGGAATATCTAGAATAGGAATAGGAAGTAAGTCTCCAAATTATGCGCTGGATATCATTGGTGATGTTAATATTACTGGTATTTATAAAAGAAACAATAGAGATATAATTAGTGATATATCTGATTATGTGGTATCTACAAGTGATAGCACATCTAATTATGTGTTATCTACAAGTAATATCTTAATTGCTAAAGCTCATTTGAATGATAGCAATAGTAGTAATTATGTTTTATCAACAAGCAATATTATTTCAAATAGGATTTCTAATTTAACTACTGATATGATT
>Ga0209596_1001742_pt1 | contig 18402 bp, 11 predicted proteins | sample M_130807_MF_Meta_FD_187314 | JGI IMG/M metagenome (GOLD analysis project Ga0209596, IMG submission 187314) | Freshwater microbial communities from Lake Montjoie, Canada to study carbon cycling - M_130807_MF_MetaG (SPAdes) (version 2) | ecosystem: Environmental > Aquatic > Freshwater > Lake...
TCCACAACACATGAAACGTCCCACCTTCACCCGCATTGCCGCAATCGCCGCATTCCTCGGCGCATCACTCACCGCCCTCGCCGAGCCGCAGTGGATCTGGCTGTCGAAAAACGCGAAGCCGAATGAGCAGGTCACGCTCACGCACGAGTTCACGCTCGCGGGCGATGTGAAGTCCGCGACGCTTTCCGTGTCGGTGGACAATGGCGCGAAGGCGTTCATCAACGGCAAGGCTGCGGCGGAAAATCCCGACTGGAGCTCGCCGACGAAGGCTGACGTGAAGGCGCTGCTCGTGAAGGGCAAAAATGAAATCCGCCTCGACGCGAGGAACATTGATGGCGGCGCAGCGGCGGTCGCGATGATCGAGATCGAGATGGCCGACGGAAAAAAGATCGCCATCGAAACGAACGGCGACTGGAAGGCCGCGACGACGGGCACGACGGATTTCAAGCCCGCGGCTGTGATCGCAAAATACGGCGCGGGGCCGTGGGGCGATGTCTTTGGGCAGGCAGGCGGCAAGGTGAAGCGCGGCGTGGCCAACAGCATCACGGCCGCGACCGATCCGGCGGCGATTCACGCGCCCGCGGGCTTCAAGATCGAGCTGCTCCACACCGTGCCGAAGGCCGAGCAGGGCTCGTGGGTTTCCATGACGGTGGACAAAAAGGGCCGCCTGCTTTGCGGCGATCAATACGGGGCGATCTATCGTCTCACGCCGCCTGCGATCGGCAGCAAGGACGCCGCGAAAGTCGAGAAGCTCGATGTGGGCATCGGCGGCGCGCACGGGCTGCTTTACGCATTTGATTCGCTCTACGTGATGCTCAATGAAAAGGGCGCGCCCGAAGCGAAGGGCCTCGCGTCCGGCCTCTATCGGCTGAAGGACAAGGACGGCGACGACCATTTCGACAAACCCGTGCTGCTCAGCGAATGCAAAGGCGGCGGCGAGCACGGCCCGCACTCGATGCAGCTCTCGCCGGACGGCAAGAGCATCTTTTTCAACTGCGGCAACCACACGAAACTGCCCACGAATCTTACGGCGAGCCGTGCCGCGATGAAGTCGTGGGACGAGGACCATATCCTCCCGCGCATGTGGGACGGCAACGGCCACGCGCGCGGCATCCTCGCGCCCGGCGGCTACATTTGCAAAACGGACCCCGAGGGCAAAATGGTCGAGCTGTTCTGCTACGGCTTCCGCAACGAATTTGATTTCGCGTTCGACGCGAATGGCGAGCTTTTCGCGTATGACGCGGACATGGAATGGGACATCGGCTCGCCGTGGTATCGCCCGACGCGCATCAATCATTGCGTGAGCGGCGGCGACTACGGATGGCGCTCCGGCTCGGGCAAGTGGCCCACGTATTATCCCGACAGCCTGCCCGAGGCGGTGGACATCGGCCCCGGCTCGCCGACCGGTGTGGTCTTCGGCACGGGTGCGAAATTTCCTGCGAAATACCAGCATGCGCTCTACGGCAACGACTGGACCTACGGGACGATGTACGCGGTTCATTTCACGCCGGACGGCGCGGGAATGAAGGCGGTGAAGGAAGAGTTCATCTCCGCGAAGCCGCTGCCGCTCACGGACGTGGTGATCAATCAGCACGATGGCGCGATGTATTTTGCCATCGGCGGACGCAAGGCGCAGAGCGGCGTGTATCGCGTGACGTATGTCGGCAAGGAATCCACCGCGCCTGCGGAGCCCTCGGTGCTCCCGTTGGATATGAAGCAGCGGCGTGAAATCGAGAAGCTGCACGAGGAAGGCACCGGCCCTGCGGCGATCGACAAGGCGTGGCCTTTCCTCGCGAGCAAGGATCGCTACCTGCGCTACGCCGCGCGCGTCGCCATCGAGCGGCAGCCGGTGAAGCTGTGGGCATCGCGCGCACTCACGGAGAAGGATCCGCAGGCGCGCATCGAGGCGATGATCGCGCTGGCGCGCATGGGCCGCACGGGCAACCCGAATTCGGCGACGGAAGGCAAATCGCAGGGCGGAAAATCCTCCGGCGCAGTCGGCCCGGCGAATGCCGAGGATGCAAAGCTGCTCGCGCAGATCCTCGCGGTGCTCGACGACATGTGGGCGCAGAAGCCGGGCGTGATTTCCGAGTCCGCCGTCTTCGGCTTTGGAAAATTTGACGTCGGATTCCAGCTCCAGCTCATGCGTGCGTATCAGCTCGCGTTTGCACGCCTCGGCAAGCCCGACGCTGCGACCTGCGCGAAGGTCGCCGGAAATTTCGATCCGTATTTCCCGAGCAAGGACGCGCTCGTGAACCGGGAGCTGTCGCAGATCCTCATCTTCGTGGATTCCAAATCCGTCGTGGCAAAGACGCTCGGCCTCGTCGCCACGGCGCGCGACGACGCGGCAGCCATCGCATCCGACGAACTGCTCGCGCGCAATCCGAACTACGCGAAAGCCGCCGAGAGCGCGCACAGCACGCGCCCGAACCAGCAGCAGATCGCGCTCATGTTTTCGCTGCGCAACGCGCGCGCCGGATGGACGCCCGCGCTGAGGAAATCGTTCTTCTCGTGGTTCCCGCGCACGCGCGAATGGCATGGCGGAAACAGCTTCCCAAAATTCCTCGATAACATCCGCACAGAGGCGCTCGCGAATTTCGTGACCGATCCTGCCGAAAGTGCGGCGCTCGACGCACTCTCGAAGCAGGCCCCGCCCGCCGCGCCCGCGAATGTCGTGATGCCGAAGGGCCCGGGCAAGGCCTGGACGACGGACGACATCGTCGAACTCACGAAGGGCGGCCTGCACGCGCGGAATTTCGAGCAGGGCAAGGCCATGTATGCCGCGACGCTCTGCGCGCAGTGCCACCATTTCAACGGCACCGGCGGCAACATCGGTCCCGACCTCACCGGCGCGGGCAACCGCTACACGATGCGCGATCTGGCGGAGAACATCATCGAGCCCTCGAAGGTCATCAGCGACCAGTACGGCTCCGAGCAGATTGAGCTGAAGGACGGCGGGATCATCGTAGGCCGCCCGGTCGTGGAGGAAAACGGGAAGCTCTTCGTGATGACGAATCCCTTCGCGCCGAACGACCTCACCGCAGTGCCCTCGGCGAATGTGAAAAACCGCTTGGTCTTCAACGTCTCGATGATGCCGCCCGGCCTCATCAACACTCTGAACAAGGACGAACTGCTCGACCTCATCGCATATCTCGTGAGCGGCGGGAATGCGAAGGACAAGGCGTTCAAGTAGGCGATTGCAGGTCGCTTCAGGCGGAGCACAGTCCAACATTCCTCGCCCATGAAACCGTATCTGAAGTCCATCCTCGCCACCGCCATCGCGTTCTCGATCCTGCCATTCACGCACGCGGCGGAGAAGGTATCCTTCAACCGCGACATCCGGCCGATCCTTTCGGACATCTGCTTCGCGTGCCACGGGCCGGATGTGGCGAAAGGGATGGGCGATTGACGGCAACGACGAGACGAAGCGCGTGGCGCGCAAGGCGATGTTTGTCGCCGCGACGCCGATCACGGTGCCCCCGAATGCGACGATCACGATTACGCTGAGCCACGATGCGTCCGGCGGGCACAACATCGGGCGCTTCCGGCTCTCGACGTCATCACTGCCCGCTGCCGCGCTGAAGCTCGACGGCGCGAAGGTGCCGCCAGCCATCGTTGCGGCGATCAACGCGGAGCCCGCGAAACGCACCCCGGCGCAGAAGGCGGATCTCGCGAAATTTTTTCGCGAGAACAGGGACAACCCGCTGAAGCGCGAGGAGGCCGCGGTCGCCGCGGCGAAGAAGTCGCTCGATGCGGTGTATGCGGAAATCGAGAGCACGATGGTGATGGAGGAACTGCCGAAGCCGAAGGAGGCGCGCATTTTGAAACGCGGCGAATACGACAAGCCGGGCGACGTGGTTCCGCGTGCGCTGCCCGCAGTGATGCCGCCGCTGCCGAAGGACGCGCCGAACAACCGGCTCGGCTTCGCGAAGTGGCTCGTGAGCGGCGAGCATCCGCTGACCGCGCGCGTGTGGGTGAACCGCGAGTGGGAGCGCTTTTTCGGCACGGGGCTGGTGAAGACTTCGGAGAACCTCGGCTCGCAGGCGGAGTGGCCGTCGCACCCTGAGTTGCTCGACTGGATGGCGAGTGTCTTCCAATCGCCGAAGCCGCAAACATCAACATCTCATCCCTCAACTCTCAACTCGGTCTGGGCTGGGACATGAAGGCGATGCAGAAGCTCATCGTGACGAGCGCGACGTATCGCCAGTCGTCGCGCGTCACGCCGGAGACATTTGCGAAGGATCCCGAGAACCGGCTGCTCGCACGCGGGCCGCGGTTCCGGCTCGGTGCGGAGTCGCTGCGAGATCAGGCGCTCGCGATCAGCGGGCTGCTTGTGGAAAAAATCGGCGGGCCGAGCGTGAAGCCCTACATGCCCGCCGCCGTGTGGGACGAGACGAGCGTCTATGGTGATATGCGGAATTACAAGGAGGACACCGGCGACAGCCTCTATCGCCGCACGCTCTATACGATCTGGAAACGCATCGCCGCGCCGCCGACGATGACGATTTTCGATTCGCCATCGCGCGAGATTTGCACGGTGAAACGTTCGCGCACGAACACGCCGCTACAGGCGCTCGCGTTGCTGAACGAGAAGACCTACATCGAAGCCGCGCGCGTCCTCGCGCAGCGGATGATCGCCGAGGGCGGAGCGACTCCCGAACAGCGCATCGCGTGGGCATTCCGCCGCGCGACCTGCCGCGAGCCGCGCGCGGATGAGCTGAAAGTCCTCGCCGCCGGACTTGCGAAACGCACTGCGCGATTCCAGCAATCCGCCGAGGAGGCTGCGAAGATACTCGCGGTCGGTGAGACGAAGGCGGATGCGAAATTCAACCCCGTCGAACTCGCCGCCTACACCGGCACGGCAAACGTGCTGCTGAACCTCGACGAGGTCGTGACGCGGGAGTGAGCAAGGCGCGCGGCTTTGAGACTGAACGCAATTTTTCCGAACGAACACACCATGTTCCACCGACGCACGTCATCCATTGCACTAGCCACTGCACTCGCGGCCATGCCCGCTTTTTCCTCCGCTGCTGAAAAGCGCGAGCCTGCGCCGATGCCGGCGAAAGGGGAGGCGACGCCGCTCGCAATGCAGGTGCCGATGCTTTCGCCGGAGGAGGAAGTGAAGACGATCCAATTGCCCGCGGGCTGCCGGCTGGAACTCGTGTTGAGCTAGCCGGACATCAAGGAGCCGATGGCGATCGCGCTCGATGGGAACGGGCGGATGTATGTCGTCGAGATGCGGACTTACATGTAGGACATTGACGGCAATGGTGAGCATGACCGGAAGAGTCGCGTGTCTCGTCACGAGAGTACAAAGGGCGATGGGAAATACGACAAGCACGGGGTCTTTGCGGACGGCCTCGTCGTGCCGTGCATGGTGCTGCCGCTGCAGGATTCGGTGCTCATCGGTGAGACGAATACGAATGACGTGAATGAATTTCGCGACAAGAACGGCGATGGCGTGTCGGATGAAAAAAAGCCGTGGTATGAGGGCGGGCCGCGTGGCGGGAACATGGAGCACCAGCCGAGCGGGCTCGTGTGGGCGATGGATAATTGGATCTACACGACCTACAACGCGTATCGGCTGCGGTGGAATCCGAAGGGCGCGGCGATGAAGGAACCGACGGCGCCGAACGGCGGGCAGTGGGGACTTTACCAGGATGATTTCGGCAAACCGTGGTTCTCGAATGCGGGCGGGGAAAAGAGCGTGTGGAATTTCCAGACGCACGTCGCGTACGGCGCGATCAATGTGCCGAGCCAGTGGAACGACACTTGGATGACGGTGTGGCCGGCGGTGGGATTGTTCGACGCGCAGGGCGGCAAGAGCCGGCATCGGGATGATGGGACGGTGAATCATTTCACGGCGTCGTGCGGGCAGGAGATTTTCCGCGGCGACCGGCAGCCTGGGGAATTGCGTGGGAATGTGTTTTTGCCCGAGCCCGTGGGGCGGCTGATCCGGCGCGGTACCGTGGAGGTGAAGGATGGCATCACCACGCTGACGAATCCGCACGGGGAGTCGGAGTTCATCCGCATCACGCAGCCGGGCTCGGCGGAGGGGAACTACTGGAGCATCCACGAGCTTGCAGTTTTGCAAGGCGGGAGGGAATTTGCGCGCCTACCCGTGAAGCCATGAAATTCCGACAGACCTCTTCGTTTGTGAGTGCAATGCTCGCCGCCGCTGCGGGGGCAGCGCCATTACCGCCGGATCATGCGGAGCGGATGACGAAGGGGCTGGCGATTTTCCAGACGGAGATCGCGTCGCTGATGAAGGATCATTGCGTGAAGTGCCACGGTGGCGAGAAGACGAAGGGCGACCTCGATCTCGTGACGCGCGAAGGGTTGCTGAAGGGCGGCGCGGATGGCGTGGCGGTGGTGCCGTTCAGCGGGGCGGAGAGCAAGGTGATGAAGATGCTGCGCCACGAAGAGGAGCCGCACATGCCGGAGAAAAAGCCGCGGCTGCCCGATGCGGCGATTGCGAAATTTGCAGAGTGGATTGATGCGGGTGCGCCGTATGCGGAGCCGCTGATCGAGGGGCGCAAGCCCGCGCGGGATCGCAGCGTGGTGACGGCGGAGGACCGGCAGTGGTGGGCGTTCCAGCCGCTGGCGAAAGTGGCGGTGCCGAGTGCTCAGTTCTCAGTTCTCAGTGCTCAGTCGAAGAGGCCAAGTCTGAGTACTAACCCCATTGACGCCTTCCTCGCCGTGAAGGCTGCGGAGAAAAAGTTCACGCTCGCCGCGCCTGCGGATGCGGCGACGCTTGTGCGGCGTGCATTTCTCACGATGCACGGTGTGCCACCGACGCCGGAGCAGATCGTGGCTTTTGAAAAGGACTTCAGGGCGAATCCGCAATCCGCGATGTCGAAGCTCGCCGACGAGCTGCTCGCCTCGCCGCGCTACGGTGAGCGGTGGGCGCGGCACTGGCTCGATGTGGCGCGCTTTGCGGAATCGAGCGGCTTCGAGCACGACTATGATCGCCAGGGTGCGTTTCATTTTCGCGACTTTGTGATCAAGGCGCTGAATGGCGACATGCCTTACGACCAGTTCGTGCGCTGGCAGCTTGCGGGCGATGAGTTTGCTCCGGGCGATCCGCTCGCGCTCACGGCGACGGGATTTCTCGGCGCGGGAGTTTTTCCGACGCAGATCACGGCGAACGAGGTCGAGCGCACGCGCTACGATGCGATGGATGACATGCTCTCGACGACGAGTTCGGCGTTCCTCGGGCTCACCGTCGGCTGCGCGCGCTGCCACGATCACAAATTCGATCCGATCCCGACACGCGACTATTACCGGATGCTGAGCACGTTCACGACGACGACGCGAAGTGTGATCGATCTGGATCTGGATTCGGAAAAGAACGCGCCGAAGCTGCGCGAATGGACGGCGCAGCGCGAACCGCTCGCGGCGGATCTCGCGAAGCATGAGAAGGAGCTGCACGGGAAATTCGACGCATGGATCGCGGCGGGCGCGGAGATGCCGAAGGGCACGACGTGGAGCGTGCTGACGATGAGCGACACGAAGTCGAAGGCGGGCGCGACGTTCACGCGGCTCGACGACGGCTCCTATCTCGCGGAAGGCAAGAACGGCGACGAGGACACTTACACTTTTTCGGCGAAGACGACGATGCGGAGCATCACGGGGCTGCGGCTCGATGCGCTCGCGCATCCTTCGATGAAAAAGGGCGGGCCAGGGCGTGCGGACAATGGCAATTTTGCGCTGAGCAAAATCCGTGTGTTTGCGAAGGCGACGGGCGGTGACGAGACGGAGGTGAAGCTCGCGAAGGCCATCGCGGACTTCGAGCAGAACAAGGCGAGCATGAGCATTGCGTCGTCGCTCGATGAGAATGCGAAGACGGGATGGGCGGTGGACCCGCAGGTTGGAAAGGATCACTCGGCCGTGTTCACGTTTGCGCAGCCGGTGGATTTCGAGGGCGGCGCGGTGCTGCGCGTGGTGCTCGATTTCGAGGTGAATGCGCGGCACGGTATCGGGCGTCCGCGCCTCTCGGTGATCGCGGATGCGGAGCCGAGGCTCGATGGCGAGACGCTGCCTGCGCCCGTGATCGCGGCGTTCGGTGCGCTGCAAAAAAAGAAGGTGCTCGAGGACAAGCAGCGCGTCGCACTTTTCGACTGGTGGAAGCGGCGGGATGCGGACTGGCGCAAGCTCGACACGAAGCTCGCCGCACTCGCTGCGAAGAAGCCTGCCAACACGACGAAGGTGCTCGTGTGCGCGGAGGGCTACAAGCCGCTGGTGATGCACTCGCAGGGCGCAAATTTTTTCGAGGAGACGCATGTGCTCAAGCGCGGCAACACGGAGATGAAGGACGGTTTGGCCACGCAGGGATTTTTGCAGGTGCTCATGCCGTCGGCGGACGCAATTCAGCAATGGATGTGGAAGCCGGAGCGGGGCGCGCAGTTTTCGGGGCGCAGGCGTTCGCTGGCGAACTGGATCACCGATGTCGAACGCGGCGCGGGCACGCTCGCGGCGCGCGTGATCGTGAACCGCGTGTGGCAGCATCATTTCGGACGCGGGCTGGTCGCGACGCCGAATGACTTCGGGCGCACGGGCACACTGCCGTCGAATCCCGAACTGCTCGACTGGCTCGCGGGTGAACTCATCCGCGGCGGCTGGAAGTTGAAGCCGCTGCACAAGATGATCATGACCAGCGCCGCGTGGCAGCAGGGCAGCGCGCGCGATGCGGCGAAGGAAGCGTCGGATCCTGCGAACGATACTTTCACGCGCCGCGTGCCGCAGCGGCTGGAGGGCGAGGCGTTGCGCGACTCGATGCTCGCGGTGAGCGGCGTGCTGGATGCGACGATGTTCGGCCCCGGAACAAAGGACGAGCGCAGCAAACGGCGTAGCATTTATTTCACGATCAAGCGAAGCCAGCTCATCGGCTCGATGGTGGCATTTGATCTGCCCGAGCCGCTCGTGAGCCAGGGCTCGCGCCCGACGACGACGGTCGCACCGCAGGCGCTGATGCTGATGAACGGACCGCAGGTGCGTGAGTGGGCGGAGGCGTTTGCGACGCGCATGGAAACGGAGACGGGCGACGAGGCGCGGATCGCGCGTGCGTATCTGATCGGGCTCGGCCGTGCGCCGCGCGCGCAGGAAGCGGAGTCGGCGCGCGCATTTGTCGCGACGCAGACTGCGAGCTACACCGCTGAGGGAAAACCGAACGCCGCACATCTCGCGCTCGCGGATTTTGCGCAGGTGATTTTCGGGCTGAATGATTTCGCGTATGCCCAGTAGCGGACGCCGCACCCCCACTTTCATCCGACCATGAACTCTTCCCAGAACCCTCTCTCACGTCGCCAGCTTCTCCAGCGCGCAGGCGGCGGATTTGGAATGCTCGCGCTTGCGTCGCTGCTCGATCGCGCGGGTGCGGCTTCGCTGAATCCGCTTGCGCCGAAGTCGCCGCCACTCCGTGCGCGGGCGAAGTCGGTCATCTGGATTTTCACGAATGGCGGGCCTAGCCAGGTGGATACTTGGGACTACAAGCCGGAACTCGCGAAGCGCGACGGGCAGCCGCTGGAGGGTTTCGACACGAAGACAGGTTTTTTCCCCGCGTCGGTCGGGCCGCTGATGAAGTCGCCGTTCGAGTGGCAGCAGCACGGCAAGAGCGGGACTTGGACGAGCGGGCTTTTTCCGCATCTCTCGCAGCATGTGGACAAGATGACGTTCATCCACTCGTGCTGGACGAAGTCGAACAACCACTCGCCGGCGCTCTTCATGATCAACACGGGCGAGACGCGCATGGGGTTTCCATGCGTCGGCTCGTGGGTCACGTATGGGCTCGGGTCGGTGAGCGATTCGCTGCCGGCGTTTGTCGTGATGAGCGATCCGAAAAATCGCGGCCTGCCCAAGGGCACGGCGCTGAACTGGGGTGCGGGATTTTTGCCGAGCGTGTATCAGGGCACATGGCTGCGTCCGCAGGGCGAGCCGATTGATAATTTGAAACGCCTCTCGAATCTCACCGACGAGCGCCAGCGCGCGCAGCTCGATCTGCTCGCGAAGCTGAACCGCGCGTCGCTCGGCGGCAGCGCGGTGGAGAGCGAACTTTCTGCGCGCATCGAGAGCTTCGAGCTGGCGTATCGCATGCAGACCGCGGCACCGGAGGCGTTCGACGTGTCGAAGGAACCCGAGCATGTGAAGAAGCTCTACGGCCTCGACCAGCCGCACTGCGCGCACGTCGCTTCGCAGTGCATGATGGCGCGGCGCATGGTCGAGCGGGGCGTGCGCTTTGTGCAGATTTACAGCGGCGGGATGGACAACCAGCAGTCGTGGGACTGCCACGCGGATCTCGTGGGCAATCACACTGGCTTCGCGTCCGAGACCGATCAGCCGGTCGCCGCACTGCTCGCGGATCTCGAACAGCGCGGGCTTTTGAATGACACGCTCGTGGTGTGGGGCGGTGAATTCGGGCGGCTGCCCGTATCGCAGAAGGGTGGCAAGCCGGGGCGCGATCACAATCCGCACGCGTTCACCGTGTGGCTCGCGGGCGGCGGCGTGAAGGGCGGCTTCCACTACGGCGAGACGGACGAGATTGGACACAAGGCGGTCGTGAACCGCGTGGGCGTCCACGATCTGCACGCCACGCTGCTGCACGCGCTCGGGCTGGATCACGAAAAGCTGACGTTCAAATTCCAAGGGCTCGATCAGCGGCTGACGGGCGTGGAGAAGTCGCGCGTGGTGCAGGAGATTTTTGCGTAGGCCGCAATCGCGCAAAATTCCGCCGTGATTCCCGAAGTTGGCGTTGTTCCTTGTATGTGAGGTCTCCCATCAGCCTCGCGCACCTCGCGACGATCATGAAGGCGGGCCGCTTCGACCTGCGCGAGTTCCAGCGCGTGCTGTTCAATTCGCAGACCTACCAGCTCGCCGCGAACATATCGCCGGACTTGGAGAAAGGGCCGTATCTTTTTCCCGGCCCGCTCGTGCGCCGGCTCGTGGAGAGCGGCGTGCGCTTCGTCGAAGTCTCCAGCCGCAGATGGGACATGCACAAGCAGCTTGCCGACAGCATGGAGAATCGCGGCGGTGATTTTGACCGCGCATTCGCGGCGCTCGTGAGCGACCTCGACTCGCGCGGAATCCCCGACTCGACGCTCGTGGCAGTGACCACGGAATTTAGACGCAAGCCGCAGTTCGACGGCGGCGGACGTGGGCATCATCCGCTCGCCTTTAGCACCGTGCTCACCGGCGGCGGGATGAAGCGCGGCTACACTCACGGCAAGAGCGACGATAGGGGCTACGAGCCCGAGGAGAAGCCGATGAGCGTCGGAAACAAGGGCAAGCCGGCGATGGATGTGTTTGCGTGACGGAGTCGGGGTGCCATGGCCCCGAGGCTCACCACGGGGCGGGGGCACCCCTGCTCCATGGACTTACGCCGGCTGCGGCTCAGGTTCGGGCTTGGATTTTTCGTCCTTCACGACCGGGTCGCAGAGCGTCCAGGCGCAGATGATGAGTGCGAGCTGCAGCGCGACGAACGCGCCGAGCGCAATCATCACGCCCGTCGTGAAGCCGTAGCTGTGCAGACCGATGCCGAGGTTGTTCACGCCGAACCATGACCATGCGGTGACGACGTTGCCGAAGATGGCGAGGCACATGAGGCCGCGTTCGCGGACGATGCCGCCCCAGCGCGCGTGCAGGAGGATGGCATTCCAGATCACGATCATCAGCGCACCGTTTTCCTTCACGTCCCAGCCCCAGAAGCGGCCCCAGCTTTGGTCCGCCCACAGCCCGCCGAGGACGGTGCCGACGAAGCTGAACAGTGTGGCGAAGCAGACGATCGCGTAGGTCATCCGCGTGAGGCTTTTCGCGAGATCGGACGCGAGGTTTCGCGTGGCCGCGCGGATGATGTAGATGATCGCGATGAAGCCTGCGACGAATGTCGCCGCGTAGCCGAGCGTGACCATGACGACGTGGGTCGCGAGCCAGAAGTTCGTGTCGAGCACGGGCTGCAGCACCTTGAAGGTCGTGCCGTCGTTGATGGCGAGATTGTGCGCGATGAAGAGCGCGCCAAATTCCAGCGCGGCTGCGACGACGACGCCGATCGCGTAGGGGTAGATTACCTCGAACAGCAGGCCGAAGATCGCCGCGGCCCAGCCGATAAAAACCGCGGACGTGTAGAGCGTGGTCACCGGCGGGCGTCCCTCGATTAGGAAGCGCGCGACAAGGCCGGAGGTGTGCATCACGAGCACGAGCAGCATGAGCCGCACGGCGGTGCGGCGGAGCCATTCGAGCTTTGCGGTGCTGAACCAGGAGATGATCGCGATGAGCCCGGCGATGACGGCAATCCACATCCCCCAGTAGAATGGCGCGGCGAAGCTGAGGAGCTGTTCGCGCGAGGCTTTCTGCAAATCGGCTATGAAATCAACCCCGCCTCTCGGTCGGAACACTACCGCAATCACAGTGCTGTTCGCGACGAGCACCCAGATAGTGATAACACGGGCCGCGATGCTCCGGAAAATTTTGACTCGTGCAAGGCCGAACCAAACCGCAATCGCGAGCAACACCAGAATCACAAAAAAAGTGACCCAGTAGTAAGACGTTGGAACGGTGCCTATGCTCGAGAGGTGGCTCTGCACAGCGTCCTTGAATCCCTCGCGGTCACCAGTGCGGAATGCCTTCGCGATGGCCGCGTAGCCTCCGAGCGTCGGTGCGGATTCGCCGCGTTCGAGCGCGAGCGCTTCGTCAAACGGGCTTGCCCATTTCGAGTCGCCCGCCTTTTCCGCGCCCTTGCGCGGCGCGATGAGCGCGACGGAGGTGCGCTGTTCCTCACCCCAGCCGTATGCCTCCTGGTCAAATTCCTGGCCCTGCAATCTCGCCTTGAACGCGTCGCGCCATGCGGCGATGCGCTGCTGGTATTCGGTGAGCCCGGCGGTGAGATCGCCGCTGGCTGCGGGGCCGAAGGTGAGCTTCATTTTCCGATACGCCTGCGCGCCGCCCGCGAGGCGGACGAGCGCCTGCTCGTAGGGCGTCTGCTTGTCGCCGTCCTTCGCGGATGCGCGGCGCACCTCGGAGATGAATTCGCCCCACTTCGGCTGGAGCTGGTTCCATGAAAAATGTTTGCCGTCGGTCTGCTTCTCCTTGTCGGCCTGCTGCGGCAGATCGAAGAGGCCCTTCACGTCGGGATTGTCTATGCGGATGACGGGGCGCCTATCGGCGATCTCCGGCGAGACCATCGCCTCGAGTGCCCACTCGATGGCGCTGGCCATGCGCGGTTTTTCGAGGCCGCCTTTCCACGGCTCGAAGTTCGCCTCCTGCCTCTCTCGCAGGAGCGTGAGCACCGTACGCGCGAGCGTGTCCATTGGCATGTGGCGTCCGTCCACGACGACGGGGATGCGGCCGAAATCATTGAACGCCCAGTCCTTGTCCGCGGGCACGCGGAGCTTCCCGGCGTACCAGCCGGCGACGAGGAGTGTGATGATGAGAGGGAGCCACTTTTTCATGCGTGCGCGGGAGTGCTGCTGCTGGGGCGGTTGCTGAAGACAACGTAGGCGATGCCGAGAAAGGCCGCAAATTGCGCGATGCTCACGGGCCACAGCATCGAGCCGTGCGTCTCCTGATATTTCAGCGCGAAGGGCACGGCGATGATCGTCGGCGCGAGCAGCAGCACCATCGCGAAGACGAGGAATTTCCCGCGCCACACCTGCCACGCGAGCACGCCGCGGATGAACGGCGTGACGGCGACGACCGCGAGTGCGAAGAAAGTTCCGTTCTTGATCGCGATCCATGCGATGAAAACATCCGGCACCATGATGAGTAGCGCGCACAGCGGCAGCAGCGCGTGCGGCACGCCGAAGCCGGGCGGCGGCAGGCCGGCGCGCTTCGCGAGGAAATTCGTGAGGTGGAAGAGGAACTGCCACAGCATCCCGAAGCCCACGAGCAGGCAGCCGGTGTAGGGTGCGAGCATGGACGGATTTCCCACCACTTGCAGGCCGCTGTTGCGCCCGCCTTCCTTCTCCTCCATGTCCACAAAATCCGAGGGTGGCCTGCCGCTCAGTGCGGAGAGCAGCGCGGCGGTGCCGGGGCCGCGTTCGCCCTGGCCCATCGTGCTCTGGTAAAATGTGAGGCCCGCGTAGCGCAGCGGGTTGTTCATCGTGATGTCGGTCGCGCGATCCTCCTTCGTGTTTGCGTTCAGGATCCTAACGCGGCTCGCAAAAATCTTCGCCTGCGAAGTGCCCTGATAGACCTCCTGCCGCGCGCGGACGAGCTGCAGATTGTAGGGCAAATAGTAGCGCTCATTGCGCATCTGCACGCGCCACTTCTGCCCGTCCACTTCGATCTCTTGTGGGTTCAACCGCGAGGACGCGAGCCATGTGCCGAGCGATTTTCCTCCCTCGAGGATCTCGAACACCGCCCACTGAAAATTGCGGCCCATCTTGTCATCCTTCACCTCGGCGCGGTTCACGATGCGCGCGCCGCGGCCCGAGCCGTTGGTCGCCCTTGCCTCCTCCTTTTCCGCATCCGCGAGATGCCCGGCTTCCTCGAGTTCCGCGACGAACTGCATCTCCGGCCCCATGCGCGGCTCGCCGAATTTCCGCGCCTGTTCGCCGGCCCGCTTGAATGCGCCGAGCATGTCTTCGCGGAACTGCTTCTTCACCGCGGCCATCAGTTCGGTGGCCTGCTTCGGGTCTGCGGCGCGGCGTTTCACCTCGGCGAGCAGCTCGTCGTTCGAGCCGCCGAGCTTTTTCATCGCGCGACGCCACACCATCGCGCGTTCGACATTTGCCACGTCAATTTCTGCGACGGGCATGAGCGTCTCGGCGGAGGAGAATTTTCCGTCCAGCGTCGCGAGCGCGGTCTTCAGGCGCTCGGCCATCGTCTTCACCGTGGCTGGGCTGAGCACGTCGCCATTCATGCCGAATTCCAGCACGCGCACGGTGAACGGCAGCTTCTCGTGCTTGAGATTCGCGGGCAGCTTCGATTTGGAAAACAGGCCCGTCGGCTTAAACAGATCCTCGGGGAAGGACACGACCTCGTCGGTGTCCGCGTCTTTATCGCGCAGGAAGACGAGTTCCGCATCGCGGTGATGCTCGGTGAAGTTTCGCGACTCGCCTTCCTCGAAACCGAGGAAGCTTTCGACCTGCTCGTGATCCGTGATGCCCTGGCCGACGATCATCACGATGACGCCGAAGTGCGTGAGCTGGATGCCGAATTTCTCGAAGCTGAACTTGAAGCGCTTGAAGTGCGCCGCGAGCAGGTTCACGAGCAGCAGCGAGCCGAGCAGATGCCCGCCGGGAAAAAACGGGATGCGAAAATTACCGACCTGCGTGGTGATGGCCCACGACTTGAACCAGCGCGCCTGCGCATTCCACAGTCCCTCGTTCACCTGCGCGAGGCTGCCGAGAAAGACGAGCAGCACCGAGATGCCGAGCAGCCAGACGGTGAGACGGAGTGAAGTGAAAAATTTCCAGAGCGAGGACATCAGGGAAGCTTGGTTGCAAATTTGACGAACGCCTCGCGCGCGGCTGCGACGGCGGGCGCGTCGCCGAGGAGCTTGATGAAAAACCACTGGCCGTCACGCGGGACGATCGCGCCGGTGAGCGCGCGGTTTTCATTTTTCAAATCCACGATGATCGATCCTTCCGGCGCACCTGCGAGCGGCTGCGCGAGCTTCGCGACTTCTTCGTCGGGGATCGCGGCGAGCTTGAGTTGGCCGCGCCAGCGCTTCACATTTTCCACGGTGCCGCCGGTCGCGCTCGGGAAGACGCTCACCATCACTTCGGCTTTCGCGCCGTCCTTTTCCGGCACGGAGAATTTCGCCTGCTGCATCGGCCCCGGTGGGACTTGGGTCCAGCCTGCGGGGAGTTCGCCCAGCCATCCTTTTGCTTCGGGAGCCGGTGCGGGTGCGCTGCTCTCGGAAAGTTTCACCGACTTCAGGAACTCGAAGAACGCGGGCTTCTGCGCGGTGACCGCGGCATCGGGGCCCTGGATTTTGAAAAACAAGCTGCCCTCGGGCCGGTGTATGAACGCAACGACGAAGCGCGACGGCTTCTCGCTCTTCTCGTCGGCAAACTCGAACATCATGCCCTTCGCTCCCGCGATCGGGACTTCCTTGAGGAGCTTCGCGGCTTCGGCTTCCTCAAGCGGTTCCTGTTTGCGCACTTGTCGCCACATGTTCACGAGGATCGTCTCTTTTCCCTCCATCGAAGTCAGCGCGGTGATCGCGACCGACGCATCGCCTGCTGCGAAACGTCCGACATTCGCCGCGTCCGCGCCTGCATCCTTCCAGCCCGCGGGCAATGTCCATGTCAGCGCAGGGCGCCACACTTTTTCCTCGGCGCGCGCGGGCGGCTTCTTCCCGTGATCGTGGCCGTCGTCGTCGCTGTGCGCGGTTTCTTTCGGTGGGACGAAAGGGCGATCCTTCGGCGCTTCGTATGCGCGCGGAAGTTTGCGGTCGCAGCCGGTGAGGGCGGCGGCGAAGGCGAGGGCGCAGAGGAGAGGAGTGGGCTTCAAGCGAGGGAGTGTCATCGACCACGGGCGGTGGGTCAACCCGAACGGGGGCGCGCTTCTTAGCGATACTCCGGGGAAGCGCAAGGGCGCGGTGCGCGATTCACGGCGCAGGGCGGGGGGCGAGCGCTGGCAAGGCGTGGTCTGCGACTCACAAGATCGGTGGAGCGCACGGCGCGGCGCGGCTCGTATGTTCACGCTGCCAAAACCCAAACTGCCACTCCCAATGCACCGACGTTCTTCCAATCACACATGGCCTTCGCTCGCCGTCCCGATGTTCATTTTCACCGCACTGACGCTCTCCGCGCACGCCGCCCCCGCGACTGCGCAGAAGGCCTTCCTGTGGCGTCCGTTCCTCGCGCCGTTTCACGCGGTGGTGCTGCATTTCCCCATCGGCTTTCTCACGATGGTCTGCGTGCTGGAACTCTACCGCATGTGGCGTCCGAGCGCGGCACTCAAGCCGGTGGCGAAGCTCACGCTGTGGCTGAGCCTGCTGAGCGGGATCTTGACCGCGGCGTTTGGCATCCTGCGCGCGACGGACGGCGGCTACGAGGTGCGCGAAGTGGAGTCGCACCGCTGGACGGGCATCGCGGTAGTCGTGGCGACGGTGCTCTCGCTCGCAGTGCAGCGCTTTGCCTTTCGTGATGAGTCGCGGCGCATGCTGAAACTTGCCTACCGCGGACTGCTCGCGACGACGCTCGTGCTGGTCGTGATCGCCGGGCACGTCGGCGGTAATCTCACGCACGGCTCGAAGTATCTCACCGAAAATGCGCCGACATTCGTGCGTAAGCTGCTCGGCGAAAAATCCGCCGAAACCGCAGACGCCGCATCCCCTGCGAACCTCGACGAGAAGCAGCGATTTTTCGTCGAGCGCGTGCAGCCGATCTTTGAGAAGAAATGCGCGAAGTGCCACGGGAAGGAAAAGCAAAAGGGCGATTACCGGCTCGATGATCCCGTCGTCGCACTGAAGGGTGGCGAGAGCGAGAAGGTCGCGATCAAACCCGGCGATCCGCTCGGCAGCGAATTCGTACGGCTCATCCTGCTCCCGCCCGATGATGACGACGTGATGCCGCCGAAGGGCAAGGAGGCGCTCACCGGCGAGGAGGTGCTCACGATCATCCGGTGGATCCAAAAGGGCGCTCCGTTCGCGACGGGCTCTCCGGCTGCGGCAGGCGGGTCGGGGCAGTAGCCGCGTGGCAGCCGCATTTGTGAAAGCGCACGGATGACGGTGGAGCGCGTCGCTCCGCGCGCGCTTCTTTCCGGCTGCACACAGAACGTCCCTCACCCACCGCAACGCGCGCGGAGCGACGCGTTCCACCGTTCAGCAAAGATGCAACGCGGTGATCACTTCGAGCGTGCGCGTGAGATTTTTCTCGACGGAAAAATGCGCGGCTTTTTCCAGCAGGCGCGGGCGCACTGCGTCACGCCGCGCGGGATCGGCCCATGTTGCGAGCGCATCCGCGAGTGCGCGCGTGTCGCCGGGTGCGACCGCGTGGCCTTCCTCGCCGTGCGCGATGATTTCCGCAAAGCCGTTTGCAGTCGTGGTGATCACCGGCAGGCCGGCGGCGAGCGCCTCGATGCAGGCATTCGAAAACGGATCGTAAATCGTCGGCAGGATGAACACATCTGCCGCGGCGAGCACTGCGCGTAATTTTTCGCCCGGCAGCGCACCGAGAAACCGCACCCGATCCGACGGCGGCAGCGCGCGCTGCTCACCGCGCCCGCCGCGCCCTGCGACGAGCAGCGTGATCGGGATCTTCAGCGCGTTCACCGCCGCGACCGCGTGGCGCAGGCCCTTGCGATCCCAGCCGGTGCCAGCGAAGAGTGCGACGTATTCCGTCGGCGCGAGGCCGAGTTCCGCGCGCACTTTTTCCCGCGCGCCGGGCTCGGCGGAGTGAATCGGGACGCCGTTGTGGATCACATGCACGTGCTCCGCGGGCGTGCCGTAAAGCCGGATGA
>Ga0209596_1001743_pt1 | contig 18393 bp, 23 predicted proteins | sample M_130807_MF_Meta_FD_187314 | JGI IMG/M metagenome (GOLD analysis project Ga0209596, IMG submission 187314) | Freshwater microbial communities from Lake Montjoie, Canada to study carbon cycling - M_130807_MF_MetaG (SPAdes) (version 2) | ecosystem: Environmental > Aquatic > Freshwater > Lake...
GCACTTCCGCTGCCGGATCCTTTAGGTTTGCTGTGAGCTCTTTGGCCTTCGATGCAAATGCATCGATGATGGCATCGATGTGTTCGCGACCTAGGCCGGCATCGAGTGCTGCCATCATGCCAGCACAGAGGCGATCGTAGAGTGCCTCGATGCCTTCGTGGACCATCTCTACCGCAAGATCGCCGTAGACACGTTCGACGAATGTCGCCACGTCTTCACCAGGTGCGACAGGGATAATCATCTCTTCTTCTTCCATGCCATCCTCCATGTCGCCATACATGTCCTTCAAGGACTTGACCATGTTCATCGGTTCGGCTGGTGTCGGTGTCAGCGATGCCTCACCGATTGGCCAGCGTGTGATCTCGTAGCGCCCATCAGCCATCTTCTTCCGCTCGACCATGTGACCTGTGGCGCCGCTGGAATATCCCAGCTTGCCAGACTTCGCGAGCTCTTGAATCATCTTCTGGTACGAATCTGCCATGTCGACCTGGCTCTCATACCAGAGACCTTTTTCGTCCATGGTAATGAAGCCGGTTCCGATGCGTGACTTCCCGACCTGTTTGTCCTGGCCGTGATGATAGTAGAGGTTCATGGGAACGCGCTCACCAGACTTCATCGGTCGACCGAAGTCAGTGCTCGATGTGAAGTAGTCGCCCTCGAGGTCAGCGCCACCGAAGCGCACCAGGTAACCACGCACACGACCATTGTCATCTGCCTTGATTGCATCACCAAAGGACACCAGAGTCTGCATCATAAATCCTTCACTGGTACGACCACAGCCTGTGGTCCCCACTCCGCATTCGGTACTACTTTACCGAATGCTGAGAGCGGTGTACCTGTCTCATACAAACGATATCGCGATGGTCCTAAAACCTGTCGACGTTCCGCCTCACTCAACATCCGGAACTGTTCCTCTTTGTCCGGCATCTCTTCCGGTTCATCGAAACTGCCTGGCGGCAGTCCTGCGAGTTCAGCGTATGTCGGTGTGATTGGAATCACCGTACACCTACAGTTTGGATGCGAAGGAACGACATCTGCAACAGGATTCGGATCACCATGAAGCGACCAGCACACAGGACACACGTTCACATCACCCGCTGAGATGCGGCGCCAGCCACGAACGATGCTCAGATTCGCCTCGAAGGTCTGTCGCTGTGCTTCGCGATTGGCACGAATCATCTCTGTTCGTGCGATGGTAGCAGCTCTCGAAGGCGCGAGAGTTTCGTACGTCCTCGACATCCTTCGTGCGACCTGAAGCGGATTGAGACCCTGTGCAATGCCGATCGTGACATGGTCCAAAGCAAATGGACCGATGGCCTCGAACAGCAGACCGAGCGGTGAGCCGTCAGCCGCGAAGCCGACCACGTTCGTGATTGCTTCGACAGGGAGCCGGTTCCACATCAGATCAGCGGTAAGACTCACGGACTGAGGGACACCCGCGACTGCTCGCACAAGATCCTCCTGGATGTCTAGCGACAGCTGTATGGCGCGTCGTTGTCCGTTCGTGGCGATGTCGGTCGCCTGTGGCGCAAAAAGTGCGACCTGTTCGGCCATCTGCACATTCAGCGCCTCGAGGCGGAGCATGTACTCGCTTAGGCCACTGATGTCCTCACCTGCTGCCTGTGCCTCCTCGATGGCGGCTGTCACCGCTTCGAGGCGCTGGAGGTTGTCAGCCTGGAGAACACCGTACGTCCTGCTCATCTCAGCGAGTGCAGCGTTCTCACGGTATCGGAGCTTGTTCCTGTAGCTCTCGTTGACTTGATAGATGTCAGGCATCGGTGTCAGTCAGCTCGTAACCATAGTACGGGTGATAACTTTTCCCGTTCTCCTTCGGCGCCATGCGCTTCAGGATCTCTTTGCGCGCAGCTGTGGACCAGCGATATCCAGCATCGCCACCCCATGCCGCCCATGCGACACGACCAGCGGACGGATAACCATCCTCACCTGGTCGGAAACCTTCGGCCTGCTTGTCTACTTCGTGACGTCGGAAAAACGAATACATCCGAAGGACGGTCGACTCACTGAGCTTCTCGCCATTGATGATCTGATTCGCCCTTGCCCATGCGACGGCTGTCCCGCCATCACGACCAGCATCACGCCATTCAATGGCGCGCTGTGCTTCTTCCTTCATGTCCTTCGATGGAATGAACTTCAGTCCTGGCTCATCTCTATCATCGAATGCCTTCGTCTCTTCGCGCACCGTGACAGGCAACAGTCCTAGGTGCTGAATCGGATCAAGTCCAACCGCTGCGAGTGCAGGTTCAGGAGCAAAGCCAGCACGAATCAAAGCGCCAGCAGCACTCACCAGCTTCGCAGTCTCATCGGCAGTTCGAGCTGTCGACATAGGCGCCGCGTCAGGGACCATGAGTTCCTGCGCGCCGATCTGCACAGGGACAGCAGTCGGGTGATAATAGCCGAGGTCATCATCAGATGGCGTCACACCAGCGACACGCTTCGCGGTTGCGAGATCCACGATGCCACTCTTGTAGAGTCGCTCCGCTCTCTCTGCGTCCTCATTGAGGTCAGCCTGGAGTGATGGAACATTCGCCACATCGAACTCCAAGTAATCGCCTGGCTGCGTCTCTTCGTAGTCTGGAAGCAGTGCGATAGTGAGCGCTTCGGACATCTGCCGCATCAGCGGAATCATTCCATCAGTCCACGCTGATCGTGTTGCCTGCTCGAGGTTCGAGTATGTTGCGCGCTCGAGGCCGCTGCCGAGTTGAAGGACCAAAGGATTGAGTCCGAGAGCTGCACATACGCGCTCTTCCGGTTTACGTCTGATCTCGTCGAACGCCATCTCACTCGGTTTGTGGCTGACCTGCTCGACCTTGAATGGTCCAGTCATCACCAGGACGGAACCAGCGTTATCGCCAGTGAAGTCCTGTTGTAGTTTCCGCTTCGTCTGTCTGGCATCGTCTTCGGACAAATCCTCGACACCGCCCTTGTAGTCTGGCCCGACCATTATGCTTGGCATGCCGCCGTTGCGAACCATGCCGAATGCAGCTGATGCAGCCACGTTGTCGGTGGCGATCTCGCGAAGGACAGACGTGACAGGAGAGCGCCCGAAGCGAGAGTCCTGCGGATCTCGACCATACCGGATGTGAATCAAGTCCTCGAGCGCGATGTCGTACGAAGTGCCATCGACCGTGTACTGGTATTTCACCAGCGGATTGACCTTGTTACCGACTGGACGCATCATGTCAGCCGCCAGGTATTGCAGACCAACGACACGACCAGAGACGCGAACCTTGCGAAAGTAGGCGTTTCCTAGCAGCTGGTAGTCTGGAAGAATCCACGACCACACGAGCGAAGGCGGCACGTTCGGCGTTGGCTGAGCGAGCAGCTCGAGAATCGGGTGGTTTGCGACTGTCTCGACCTGTCCATCTGGCATCGGTCTTCTAACGACGGGAACACCCTGGCTCCAGTTGCGGATGTACCAGTCCATGCCGATCGCGACGATACTGTTCAGCATCAGGTCGCCAGCCTGGTTGCGCCAGTTGAAACTCGAGCCTGGAAGGTTACGTGTCAGTAGGGACCAAAAATCGCCGTTCCCAGTGCCAGTGAAATAGGACGTCTGTCGCTGAATCAGCGGCGGCGGAAGGAGTGCATTTGGCGCGGCAGTGGCTTTGCCGATGAAGCGATCGAAGAGTCCCATGTGACTATTGTGTCCTTATCATGCGTTATACTGCACCCCACCCACCGCCACGACCGACGATCTCGTCATAGGCGTCAGTCAAAGCATCGACGATGTCGTCATTCTTCCCCAGGGGAAAGGTTCGCATCTCATCGAGTAGTGTACGATTCCAGTCAGCTGCGACCATGTACACGTTTCCACCTGCGACCTGCGACGCGAACGGTTCGGCCCTTACATCCTTCGCACCAGTCACCGGCAGGATGGTCACAGCACTACCATGAAGCAGCCGAAGCATGTGCATGGCTTGACTCTTGCCAGCCTGGCCCGGGTCCTGCGGTAGTCGAATCCGAATGCCACGGCCATCGAGAGCAGCTGTCTGTTTTATAACTTTATCGCGCTGGTCGGTGTCATACTGACCACGCACGACATCGAGGATCCAGATGCGGCCATCCGTGTCACGGCCCATTTTGACACCGACGGTGTAGTCACCACTTCCAGCTGTGGCTGCAAGGTCCCATGCGCGGGACATCTTCGTGAGGTTCGGTGTCGCATGCTCGATGGTGATTCGGTCCCACTTGAAGAAACTTCCCTCGCGTGGCGTCGGATGTTGCTGGTAGAGAGCAGACCATCCATAGTCTCCGGAGTTCGCGATCATCACCTCTTTGATGCGTCCGAGTTCCTTGACGTCATATCGTTCCGGCCACAAAGCTTCGCCAGGCATTCGACCAATCTGGTCCTTCTCTTCAGCTATCGCTGGCAGGTTCAGAACGGTCCATCGATGAGGTTCCGAACTGATTGCGCGAGCGGTTATGTCGTCGTGATGCCACCTAGTCGAGACGATGATAAGAGCGCCCTTCGGCTCGAGACGCGTGTATAGATCGTCCGTGTACCAGTCCCATGCTTTGTCACGATACAGCGCAGATTCGGCATCCTCGCGACTCCTTATCGGGTCATCGATGATGATGCGCTTGAAGCCGACACCAGTTGGAGGTGAACCGACACCACGCGCCATGAAGGTTCCGCCTTCCGGTAGGCTCCATTCATCCTGTGCCGCGTTGTCTTTTGACAGTTTAGTCCTGGACGAAACGATCTGGCGCGACTTACGGCTGAAGCGCCTCGCGATGCGCTCATTGTAGCCAGTGACCAGGACGTTTGCTGACGGGTCCCGCTCGATGCAATAGGCGCCGTAGCGAACGGTGACTGTCTCGGTTTTGCCATGACGCGGCGGCATGTGGATCGCGAGTCTGTCAATCTCACCACGCTCCACAGCGTCAAGGTGCGACGCGATGGCGATGAGATGTCGAGCTGTAAATGACCAGCCAGGCGGGAGAGTCTCTCGAAGGTAGTCAAGGTAACAGAGAGCTGTCTGAGCGCTAGTCTTCGTTTGGGCCTTCGCTGGCTGCGGAGAGAAGTTGAACCGAGAAAGTTGCAATCTTTTCGTAGAGAGTTGCAATCTGTGCGGCTGATTGGCCATTAACATACCTCTCGCTTTGTGTCGTCCTGGCGATGACCTGAAGTGCTTTGAGGTTGTCCTCGAGGACTGACGCCAGCAGGTCATCAAGCGATACAGCGTGGACCTTCGCAGTCGTTACAGTTTCCGACGCGTCGGAAACAGGTTGTAAGTTTCCGACACATGACGACATGCGATCACGAATAGTGATGATGGTCGTTCGTGGTAAACCATGAAGCCGAGAAACAACCGTCGGTGTCTGACCTGCCATCAGAGCAGCTTCGACCCGTGCGATTGTTTCCTCGTCGTAGATGTTTGGACGTGCCATGCTTCTATTCTGGCTCATCCTGGCGCACTCTGCGTCTGTAGTGCAGCTGTCCGTGGCATAAGTAGCACAACACCTGAACATCTTCCATCAGCTCACCACCGAGTCGAAGATAGGTGATGTGATGGACATCGAGCTTGTAGCCGTCCTCCTGTCGACGGCCACACTGCTCGCATGTTCTACCGGATCGTTCAAGCGCCTTCGTCCGAATGTCCTGCCAGCGCTGACTCCGCATGTACTTGCGACGGTAGTCGCGCCATGCTTCATCGACCTGGTCGCCGGACGCTCCGATGGCCTTGAGCAGACTATAGGTGTTGGACCATGGCTTGGCCATGATGCTCTTTATGATGTGGTCCGTGTCCATGTGATCTCATCCTTTACAGGGTGATCGTCACCCCACATCCAGTCAGTCGCGAAAAGCGACTCTGGATCGAGTGTGAGACCTTGTAGAGTCTTCGACTCAGGTCCGGTGTGCATGACGAATGCTTCGTACAAATCGGAATATCGGATGTACACATCATGATCAAAGCATACGCGTGTGATCGGTTTGCCATGCATCAAGTGTTGTATTACTTCAGAGAACTTCATTCTATAACCGTCCAATCTCGCGCCATGACATCGGTTCCCGACAATGTAGCAAACCCCTTACATCGCCAAACATTCGCGCCATCGAGCTCGTAGCGCATCAGTGCAGCTTCGACCAGTTGAAGCTTGAATCGACCGCCATCACGCCACACATGACGTCCTGCGCGTACATCTGTCATGATTGACTCGAATGATTTGCGACCAGTATTGTTTTGTTTCTTCCCGACAGATTCCTGAAACTCCACACGCAGTGCAGGTTCTGACATTAGCCACCTGTTGAGCATCATCGTTGGAAAACCAACCGATGCAGCTGCATCACTACGACTCTCACCACTTGCAATCAGTTCGGCCCACTTGACCACGATCGCGGTCTTTTCATCGAGCGAGATGTACGGGTCCATTTTCTTCACTACCCTGTCTGGTTTCTCTTCGTTGATCCATCGATTGACTGTTCCGCGTGTCATCTTCATGATCTGCGCGGTGCGGCTGATGCTGTTACCAGCAGCTCTCAGCTCTTTGATTCGCACCAGGAGCGCTGTTCGCTCCTCGATGTCTGTATTCTTAGCCACTTTGATTATCCCCTTCAAAGTAAAACACCAGACACATCCCTGATGATGTGCCTGGTGCGACAGCGAGTGGCAAACGTGATGTTTACTCGCTGGCGTCCTCGCCGAATGGATCGGATATGTCATCGGTCTTGATGACAGGCTGCGCGATCTTCGTGAGCTTTTTCTTTGCAGTGACTGGACTGACGCTGATGATGGCGTTCGTTTGATAACCGCGTGTGTTGAGCTTTGCATCGACAGTGACCATCCACTCCTTAGCCAGGAGCGAGTCAATGTCGAGGTTATGAAACTCGGATGAAGTCAAGCGCCGTCCGAGCATGCCATCGAGCAGGATGGTGAGTGCAGCCTTATCGGAACCATAGCCCTGGCGCGTAAACTTGACAAAGCGAAAAGCGTTGCTGTTGCTATCGCCATATTCAGTTGTCTCGAATGTGAACTTGAAGTTCGGAAGCATGACATTTGGATCATCGTACGATGGTCGGTCGATTGATTCGACATTAGCCAGGCGGCAGACATAAGATCCTGCGACGGCTGCCTCAAACTGTGCGGCGCCATCGCTGAACGTCGCGTTAGAAAAGAAACCCATTTTTGTATTCTCCTTCGGCCATAAGGCCGCTCAGTGATAGTGCTGGCTCAGTTACCAATCCAGAAGGTGTTTCCACCAGCACCATCAAAGTTGACATTACCAGACATAAAAACACTTGTCAAACTATTCGTCGATGCTGTTCCGTGGCCCAGCGTTAGCGCCCGGGCCGCAGGAACAGTTTCGACTTAAGACCCCTAAGCGAGCACACTTACATGCTCGCAGGGGGGGTTTCCAAAGGGGGGTTTTATTCAGTTGTTCCCGTTTTATGATACTTAAGGGCGGAACAGGTCGGGAACAGGTCGCGGGAACAACTGAATCGCCTAAAGTAGACCTGTCGGACGGTACATTTTCGCGTTGCGTGGACCCTTATCAAACGTGACAATCCGACTTGATTCGAGGTCTGCGAGTGTAGCCGCCACGACCGATTTCCTACTGCCGCACAGCTCCACCAAGCGCGACTGTGAGATGCCTGGTTCGCCACTGATGAGATCAATGAGCTTGGACCGGATCTCCTGTGTGATGACCTCGCTCCTGGCGCCAGCGTCGAGCGTCCGGACCTTCGTGAGACCATCCTCATCGCGAATCTCGAACGTGACATCGATGGCGTCCTCATCGCTGATGAGACGGCCCTTCGTGACGTACATGCGGTATAACCCGTTCGCTTGCTTCTCGACGCTGTAGGCCATGTCAGCAGCTGCGACAATCTCCGCAGCGCCGCGCATACCTTCGTGCTTGACCGTCGAGTCAGTGCCACCCTTGCGATTGTGGTGAGCGATCAGGACAGTGATGCCGACATCGAGCAACTTCTTGAATGAGTCGTAGAGTTTCCTCATCTGACTGTTGTCGTTTTCGTCCAGGCCATGCACACGAACCAGAGAGTCAATGAGCACCAGACCAATACCCTGCGACTGGCAATGCTTCACGATTCGTTCGACATCGAGCACGTTGTCCAGCCTGATGCCAACTCTGTTGAGGTAGCCCATTCCATCAGCTGAACGCATTCCGAGCTTCCTCAGCCGTTGTAGGACCTTCTGGACACCCATCTCCTCATCGATGTACAGAACTTTGGTTTGCGGAATGTCGAACTCGTTCAGCCATTTGTCGCCGAATACAGCTGCGCGAATGAGATCGCACATCACCCACGTTTTGCCACTGCCTGGCGGTGATGACAGGTAGTGCAGTCCGCCATTCGACAACACGTTCGGAATCAGCCAGGACTGCGCTCCGAGTTTCTCCTCCTCGACCTCCATGCGTGTCCAGTCCCAGACCTCCCAGGGAGACATCGTCTCACCGCCCGGAAGATCGTCGGGGACGTTACCCTGTGCCCACTTAACCCAGAAGCGGCCAGTGGTCTCACGAATGAGCTCAGGCTCGAGTGGAGGCTCACAGTACGTGTCACTCCACCAGATGCTAAAGATGTTCGCCTGGTCAATCGAGAAGCGCTTTGCTCGCAAGAAACCGAGCAGTGTGACCAGCGCATTGTTTCGTCCGTTGAATGGTCCACCCGATGCAGGTTGTGGCTGAAACAGCCGGTCCCAGTGGTGCTCACCATTTGCCACGACGCGAGCATGCGTCGCCATGTCTCCAGCCACCATGGCGCGGAGGTCGTCCAAACTTAGTTCTTCCATTTTAGTCCTAGTCCAAGAAAGTCTGCGTGTCCAGCGCAGTGGTTACGAGTTTACGGCACTCTTCGGCATGTGCGACCATGCCCATCAATCTCATCTGCTCGATGCCGACCACCGTGTGGTTGAAACAGTACAGCAAATAATCGCCGTGTTTGTACTGGCCAAGATTCCAATTGCCTCGCTCGCGCTTTGGGAGGTCTCCCGCTTTGGCGGCGATCAATAACCTAGACCAATCATCGCCCCATGGATGCGTGGATGTCGTCTCCTCGACGATTCTGGAGGCTTCTGGCGGGTACTTCGCGAGTTCCACCAATCGAGGCGCCTCACGGTTTTTCCAGTTTAAAGTTCCAGGGACTCGTAGTATTCTTGACGGGTTCTTGCACTTGACGTCAGCGGACGCTGAGAGTGTGAGCATCCAGCGTTCGAGCAGCTGCACGAACTCGCGCTGTTCTGTTGGCTTAGTCCCAATGCCAACCACTTTGAGTCGCCTGTAACAGTGGAGACCTTTCCCCGAGCGTACCGCGACTGTAACTTTAGCAAGCGTTGCAGTCTCATCCAGACCAGCAAGATCATCAATATCGCACCAAAGTACACCAGCAGTATGGACATCATTGTCCCGTCCTCCTTTACGCCAGCGTGGCAACACGCCGACGTATACATCATTTCCTTCATCGCTCCACTGAACGCATGCTTCGCCGATGCCGGTCCAGTCTTCGACCGTTCGTGGAAGCTCGTAGAAGCGCATCTGATTTCGTCCTTGATTCAGACATCGAATCTCGACGAAGCCGTCAGAGTACGGCTCAAACAGCCATGACAGGAAAGTCACAGCCTCTGATACACGATTCATTCTTACCCCTTATAATCCCTGCATGTCCAAGCAGGTCCCGACACATTACCGCAAACAACCGATTCAGCCCATCGAAATCATCGAGATGTATGGTCTCGACTTTAAACGAGGAAATGCCTTGAAGTACCTACTCCGCGCAGGTTCTAAACCTGGCGAAGATAAGACCGACGATCTTCTCAAAGCGGTCTGGTACATCATCTGTGAGATGCACAGCATCGAGCTCGCCGATGAGATCAACGCACAGCTATTAGTTGATGCCACTCGCGATGCCTAGATACCGACACGTCGCCTCGACTGCTTCGTCCCAGGAATAGGCAACAAACCACAGGTAAGCATCTCCAACAGACTCACGAAACGCGATCTGTCCTGGCGTGAGACTGTTCTTCCCTGCCTTCATCTCGATCCACATCCCGCAGTGCTGTCCCATTTGAATCGGGATAAAGATATCCCAGACGCCAGCCTTGAGTCCTTCGGACTTCATGCGGCCACCTGTGGCCTTCGATCTGTAGCCGCCATTCGGCACAGCGAAGATTGTGCCAAGGCGCTGATCACTTCCAGACATCACCCGACACCAATTGAAAAACGCGATCTGTTGTTCTGATTCGTTCAAAGTTCCATCCTCTCAAAAATCTCCGCCAGGACATCAACCCCAGCGGCCACCCGAATTTTGTCGATTGCGCGCACCTGAATCTGTCTGATGCGCTCGCGACTGTAACCGATCAGGATTCCAACGTCCTCGAGTGAGCGCCCATCAGATAACCCATCGAACCCAAAGCGAAGGCGAAGACATGCGATCTCACGGTCCGTCAGGACTTCCATGACCGTACGCAGCTGCGCGTAGAGAATCTCTCTGTCTAGACGGTCACCGACAGGAGGTTCATTCGATGGCATAAAGTCGTATCGGCTTTGGCCATAAGCATTCGACTCATCGATGCTCGAGACCAGCTTTACATCGTGCTGAAGGATTTCGGTCAGCGACTTGAGATCAAGTGATTCGATTTGCTTGTGAAGGTATCGCGGGTAAGTGTGCACGACTTCACGAACGTACGCGAGAAGTTCCGCCGGTGTTGGAGTCTCACCGTGCTTTGCGATGTACTCCTGGCGCGACACTCTGATGTGAGACAGTTTAGCGATCGCATGGCTAGGTAGACGGATGTCTCGACCACGACTCTCGACACCGCGTCCAATAGCCTGGCGGACCCAGTTGGTCGCGTACGTCGAGAAGCGATGACCGAGTGACGGGTCATAGCGCTGGACCGCGTGGTGCAGTCCGAGCATGCCATCCGTGATCATGTCTTCGTGCTCGCATCCACGGCCACGAAACTTCTTCGCGATGGCACTGACCATGCGGACGTTGTGATCGATGAACTCAGCGGTCGCTTTATCTTTGTCTTTGTCAGTGCCAGCCTGGACCATGCGCCCGAGAAAGAACTCCTCCTCGGGCGTCAGAAGTCCAGTGGTGCTCGTGCGTCTACTGCCTCGATACTGTGACCATGTATTGATGGTGTCAGTCACGAGCTTGCATTGCCTGGTGTGCACGGTGATCCGGACTGTTCGGCGTGTCCCAATCTGACGCCATCATGCATGCAGTCCACACAGCCAGGACAACCACGACGAATGTCCCGACCACCTGGATGCGACGCTGTGTCCGAAGGCGACGTTCGCGCTTGAGCTCACGCTGTGAGCAGATGTCACAAATGCGATGTCCACGACCATAAGGCACTGCGTTCGTGCGATGGCATTCGATGCATGTAAGTTTGATGTTTCTTGTGTCCATTGTCCTAGTCCTATTCTGTCTATTGCGGGAGAGTCTGTCCTGTGCGCTTACATAGGATCCACAGCTGCACTTCGTATTCACTGCGACCGATTGCATCAGCGATACGCTTGACGGTCGACTGTCTTACAGCATGAGCGCCGGAGAGCATCCGACACACTGCCGATTTGTGGATGCCAAGTTTCTCAGCGATATCCACCTGTGTATGTCCGTAAATCATGCATACGTTATACACATAGTTGACACAGTATGTCAACTTATGCTAGGATGTTGATGTGGCGGACACCACACGAAGGGGACAGGAATGGACGAACGAATCGAAATGAAGTGGAAGTGCGGACACACTGAAACTCACACGTTTGGATATACGACGGGCGACATGAAGGCGAAGATGCGCCTCATGGCGTCAACGCTTGGAGTCTGCATGATGTGCAGCACACAGAAAGCAGCTGACGACCATTGGACGCAGATGCAGATCCTGCTTCGACCACGCACCATTGTGATGACTGGATCACAGCGCCAAGTTGAGTGGGCACGTCAGATTCGCGCATCGATGTATGACAGTCTCGCTGTCATCCACGACCAGCTGCGCCTGGCGCATCTCGACCAGCGTCAAGAATGGGGAGCGATTGTGATTGCACTGCGACCCGTGCTCGAGGAGCTGCGCCGTTGGCGCCTGTACACGTACGCTGGTGACATCATCGAGCATCGCAACATCACATGGTCTCAGATGTTTGGAGACGCTTTGAACAGGGCAGGATTAAGAATCAAGGGGTTAACGAAATGACAATGTCGGAAACAATAGGCGCTATCGCACCAGCGCTGGTCAAGGCCCAGGCTGAGATCAGGCCAATCGTGAAGGACAGCACGAATCCAGCGTTTCGCTCGAAGTACACTTCGCTCGATGCCATCATGGAGGTCGTTCGACCAGTACTCGCCAAGAATGGTCTCATCGTTGTGCAGTCGGTGCTGGACACCATCGACGGTGAGCACAGCACCAGCATCATGGTCGAGAGCCGTGTCATTCACAGCTCAGGTGAGTGGATCGCTGGTGTCGTGCAGGTCCCTGTGATGCAACAGACCAGCCACGGATTCGGTAGCGCACTCTCGTATGGTCGACGCTACAGCCTGAGCGCGCTTCTGTCGCTGGCATCCGATGAGGATGACGATGGCAATGGTGCGATAGGCCAACAGCCACAAGCACGGCCACAGATCAAGCCAGGACCGCCACAGACCACGACGCTGAAGAAGCTCTCACCAACACCGAAGCCGATACCTGGCTATCATAATGGTTCACACTTCGTTATCGGTGAAGAGGACCCGAACGCATGACTATGAGTATTGAAGCGTTAGTATTGAGTTTGCAGATTTCTTTATTCTTAGGCTTATGGTGGCTTGCCATAGGTAGAGAATGGATATCAAATATAATCTTTGATTACGAGCAAAGAAATGAGCAAACCAAATGACTTCCATGACAAAACTTGTATGGATAACGCCCGATGCTGAAGCAGTCATCGGGTATTGCGCTAGGGTCTCGAATCCAGCGAACCAGGACAATCCTGACGTCACGAGGTTATTGAGATACTGCGTCGGTCACGGTCACTGGTCAATCTTTGAGATGGCCAGCATGTGCATCGAGGTCAAGACCACGAGAGCGATCGCCGCGCAGCTGCTTCGACACAGATCGTTCTCATTTCAGGAGTTTAGCCAGCGGTACGCGACCGTGGTCGAGGACATCGATGTCCCAGAGATGCGCCTCGCTGGCGCTCACAATCGCCAATCCAGCCTCCCACTACCGAAGGTTGAGGAACTGACCAAAGAGCAGCAGGACGCGCTGTATTTGGTCGGGTCATCAATCGAGTTTGCGACCGACGTCTATCGCGATCTCATCGCACATGGCATGGCTGCGGAGACTGCTCGCATGGTCCTGCCGCTGTGCACTCCAACCACGATGTACATGAGCGGCAGCATCCGCTCGTGGATTCATTATGTGCAGCTGCGAACACGTCCGGACACGCAGTTAGAACATCGTGACATCGCCCAGGGAGTGCAGAACATCATGCTTGAACACCTGCCGATCACGATGGCGGCGCTCTCGTGAAGCTCTCTGACATGATGCCGCATGCAGACCTTCCTGCTTGGACTGAATACCTTGAAGCATGGGAGAAGGAACACAAACCGGTGTGTCCAACATTTGACGAATGTCTCCATGAGTCTACTGTCATGACACAGAAGATAGATAGTATCGGTCGAGATCATTACTATGTTCGATGCACAACATGTGGACGTCGAGCAGGCACTATCAAAAAGCGTGATGCACTAAAAATGCTGGCTGGCGTTGTTCCACCAGATGATGGACATGTTTGCGCTCAGGTTCGATACGATCCAGATAATGGTCACTACCGAATACGCTCTGAGTTACGTGCTGAATATTACCGATTGTTATCTGAATATCCTCAGAAGCTCATGAAGCAAAAAGGTATTTACTACAATAAATACATTTTTACAGCACGATGGATGAAGCTTCGTGCAGCTGTCTTTGAGCGTGACAATCACACCTGTCAGTCATGCGGTTCGACTGAGGATCTGCATTGTCACCATAATACCTATGTTCGCCTAAGCGCAGAGGAGATGAGTGATCTCATAACTTACTGCGCTAGGTGTCACAAAAACCATCACATTGATCAAGATATGGAGCGCGAACGCGAACGACTATGGCGAGAAAACCAGCTGACAATCAACCAACAATTGAGCGAGTAGAAGAAAAACCAGAAGGTCTCCTGTGGCTCCTCAAAGCGAGCGAACATGAGATCCTGGAGCGATTGAACGCTGAGGATGCAATCATCTTTGTACATCCTGCGCTCGATGGCATCGTGAGTTTCCGCATCGAAGAGAATCCACAGCACGAACAAAAAGTGGTGCATGTCTGGCGGTAAATGTATAGTCGTTATGCCGGTGCTCACACATCGGTGAACGAACAACTAACCAAACAGGAGACCAGGTGAGCGCATGCACCTGGTCTTTTGGTTTGTTAGAAGTTGACGAAGCCGAAGCCGCCGAACTTACCGAACTCGTGCCAGTTTCGTTTCTTCGCATACAGTCCATCACCATCGCGCTCGACGGAGAGCTCATCGGATGGCTCCGGTGAGGTGTTTCCCTCGACCGTGTAGACACCCCACTCCTCGACCTTCGTGACCATGCCGATGTGAGCGATGCGAGACAACGCGGAGAAGTAAAACAGCGCCAGATCACCGCGCCGTGGTCGCTTCGTGGTCGTACCATCTCGAATGTGCTGTACAGGCAACCACAGACTGTTTGCCTTAAACCATCTCGACCAGTCCGGACAATATGCCGATCTTGGAAAAGTCTCATCGTACGTGATGCCGAGCTGCGTGGCTGCTTGCTTGTGGCGGAACCGGACGTGTGCCGCGCACCAGGGGGAACCAGCAGGGACCGGAGGTTTGCAGGATGCCTGGTACGCTTCGACAGCTGTGCCGCGATTCTCACCGACTTCCTGGACACCGACATTCGCCATCGCCAGATCTGTCGACAGTAGTGCTATTCGTCGTTCATCCATGTTGTATACTCCTATTGTCCAACCGGTTTCTAGTTCCTAGTCCTGACGCCTCCAGCACCCCTCTGGAGGCGTTTTCTTTTTAACTGAAGGTCTCCCCATCATCCGCAGATGACACGATTGTGATCCCATTCGTGGTGTGCGTGTAGATGATGTAAATCACTCCGAGGCGCCAGTAACACGCGAGCTCGTCATCGGCGACATTACCCGTCACGACGTTGGAAGCAGCTGTGATGACGTTGCCCATCGGGTCACGCTTGACGCGCTGGATGTTGCTCGAGCTGGTGCGAAAGAAAATGTACTCCATGCCGTTTGGCGACACGCAGACAGTGCCATGTGTTCCGGTCCCGATTGTTGTAGCCACTGATACTGTGTTCCCTTCGTCGGATGTAAGGTATCGCTTGACGCTGCCATCAGTGTCATCCACGATTATAATGAGCGACATGGCGCCGCTGTTCCGCTGATACGCCAGGCTAAGACAAACAGCGCCTGTGATCGGCGTTGTAACTTCTGACCAGTTGGTCCCGTTGTGCGCCCTGGCGTGATACAGCTTGACGCCGCCACCAGCTGTCACGACGCCATATGTCGCCTGTTGTGCCGGGCTGACATCAGCAGCCGTGCAGTTCCCTGCGAGCACCTCTGTCATGAACACCGCTCGCTGTCGCTTGGCGCTGTACATCGGATTGACACCGACGCTATTCGCGCCGATCAGGATCGAGTGATTTGCTTTACCCAGTCCGAACGGTGAGCCTGTCTGATAGTTACCAAGCGCGTCGAAGGTTGAATCAGTGCCTCGAGATGATGAGTCACTCGAGAGCTGGAGCGTCACTGTCCCGCTGGTCGCCGGGTCTCCAGATGTGTCCAGGACAATCCCGTGTGCTGGACCACGAAGGATGGCGCCGAATGGCAGATACAGTGCCGAGTCAGTACCACCATTGACATCGAACGGGTCATACAGATCGGGAATGAAATCGCCGTTTATTGAATCGAACAGAGTCTGTGCTGTTATGGTGCCGGTCGCGATCTCGAAGCCATACGCGAAGTCTGTCCCGGTTGTGGCGTTCGGTGTTGCGAGGATTCCGCCACCAAATAGCCACGTACTGATACCAGTTCCGCCATTGAGGAAACAGTCTCTCAGTGGAGGCTGTGAGACGCTACACGTACCACTCCCAGGATAGGCCACAGAGTTCGTCGCGGTCCAGCCAGGATGTCGGACGATACTGTCATCGGACGTGTTGATTTGACCGACAATGTCAACGATAGTCAGCGGTGTGACACTGTATGTCGTGACGCCGGTTGCGCCACCTACAGTCTTTTGCCATCGATAATCGCTCTCTTCTTCATCACGACCGTCGTTCTTCTGTTGCCAGAAGCGGCGTGAATAGTAATAAGTGGTCGTGTCGACTTCGGCGACGATGGCCGGTGTGATGCGTTCGTTTTCGTATCCCAGACCACTCGGAACATAGTGACTGTTACTGAAGCCGTTCGTCGTGTCCTGCTTGAGCGTCGTGGTACCGAGGTCAATCGCCCCTGTAGCGATGCGTAGACGCTGGCATGACGTAACACCCCAATAAGCCGAGTCGACGCTCTCTGAGCCAGCGTAGGAACTACTAGCGGTATTCTTCCTCGGATAGGGATCGTCCTTGCCGTCAGTGAGTGGAAGTGCGGAGACCGACCATGCATCCGGACTGCACAGGTCGATGGTCACTGTCTGATACGACGTAGTCGCAGCTGTGACATTCCAGGTTTTGGTGTTGCCATGATAGTCAGTGATAACGAATGTTCCAGCGATTGATGTTCCGCTTTGCGCCTTAATCTGGATGTCAAGGTAGCGATATCCCGACATGCCCTCGTATGGTGCAAACAGTCTGTCGTTCGTCGATCCAGCGATGCTTCGAGTGGTGTTGTATGCCAGACTCCAGCCGTTAAACCTGAAGCCACGGAACATGCACCTGGTCTCAGTTGATGCCTCACCGACAGCTGTAAGTGACGCAGCAGTTATGGCACACGAGATGCTCGCCGGAACATCATCAAGCGCTGTTGTCAGCGTGTTCGAGCCGTAGTCCGGATCGGTAAGGACCGTCGTCGTCGCATAGTCCACGAAGGTGTCTGACCCTGACAGTGAGCCTGTTCCAGTTATCGTTCGCGAGGAACCGTCGAAGCCAGTGACCACGACACTCAGTGAGTCTGGGTACGATGTGGACCACGCCCTGGTGCGACCGATGACAGCGACACTGCGATCCAGACACGAGCTCGTGCTGATCGTGGCGCTAGCGGTTGAAACAATGCCAAAGCCGTCAGTCGTTCCAAGAACAGACAGACTCCATTCGGTGGCGCTTTGTGCGTGGAAGGTGTGAGCATGCGTGATGTCATGCACAGCGACGGTGTTGACCTTGACCAGGCTGACAGCGAAGTCATGGCGGACATCACCACTCGAGAATCCATTCGCCGACAGGATCGCGGTGTAGTCTGCTGTTCGCCTCGATGTCGCAGCTGCGGACACGCTGACTGATCCGCCATTCGCGGTGATACTACACGCAGCTGTCGCACTGGTCGTGGTCATTTCAAACCATCTGTATGCAGTCTGTGGAGGGAACACCGTCGGCGCCACACTCGAGCTGTAGGCTGTCTCAGTGACATCCCACAGATTGTCTGTCGATACCGATGCCGTAAACGTGCCAGCACATGTCACACTGACATCGACATATGGTGTCGTCCCTGCGGCAGTTCCTGAAGCAAGCACCACGTACCCCGTGTTAGTGCTTCCGTGGCCGTTATTGACCGCGAGGTTTGCACGGAGTTCCCACGTCCAAGTCGCGAGAGGTGCTGGACAGTTGACCGTCGAAACAATCGCCAGTGAACCTAAGAAACCGAGGTGTCCCCCAAAAGTAAAGTCAGTGTAATGCGTGTCGTAGTCTGGCTGCATCGGTTGCAGTGCGAACGTATTCCATAGGCGCTCCGTGACGTTTTGCGTGTGCGACATCGTCAGCGTTGATGTACGTGTCCCATCGATGTAGGCCACTACTCGCCACCGTCATTCAGGTATAGACCTCGATACTTTGCGCGCCGGAACTGCTTAACGCCAGCTTCGACGACGAACTCAATGCTCGGAATCGCGATGATGCGATAGACGCCCTTGATGGTCACTCCGTCAGGCTGCATGATGGTCACAACGTCGCGAACCCAGAGAGGTCGATTCGTAGCTGACAACACCAGAAAGTCACTCTCCCACTCGATCAGGATTCGACCAGTCATGAGTCTGTCTTTGAGTGCTTCCATCGCTTGAACTGCCACAGTGCCAGATGTGATGGACGGATCACTTAGGATGTACGGGACCGGTCGACCGCGCCAGTTGTATGGCCTGGATGCTGGAGCAGTGCCAGCAGTCTGACTCGCATCATCTGCATCGTAGGAATAGATCAGGTCA